>Ga0209589_1008313_pt1 | contig 16236 bp, 6 predicted proteins | sample CowpeawhiteBW_FD_187525 | JGI IMG/M metagenome (GOLD analysis project Ga0209589, IMG submission 187525) | Root nodule microbial communities of legume samples collected from California USA - Cow pea white BW (SPAdes) (version 2) | ecosystem: Host-associated > Plants > Roots > Nodule | place: USA... | reverse complement strand
CAAAAAAAAAAAAACACTAATGCATTAGACTCTTCTTGTAAATATGAATCAAAATAATTGATTAATTTTGTTTGAAGTGATTAATGATTAAAATAATTGAATATACACTTTTAATTTTTAGTAATTATAATGTGTTTATTAAAACAAAGATTAATGATAATATACAATTTAGTTAAATAAAGATTAATAGTAATATGTAATTTGTTAAAGCAAAAATTAACGGAAATATCCAATTAACCTTTAAGAAACTAATCAGAATTTTAAATTTAAAAAAAAGAAAATATAATTCTATTGGCGATAATAGTATATTAATGTTAATTTTTTTCTTTGAAAACACATGATAGCTACTAAATTCTAATCATATATTTAATTGTTAATCATTAACCTAATGAAATCAAGATATTTGTACCAAAATAATAAGTTTTTATTATTAAAATATATTAATATTTATTATATGAAATTAATTATTTATCTAAAAACCCAAATCAAAGAGTAGAAGAAATTTTCTTTTATTATGAATTTGGGAGTAAAGGATTTTGGTATACTTTTTTATTTTTATAAGATATTTTACCTAAATTATTTATGAATTTAATTTCTTATTAAGTTTTTAATGTATTATTAGTGTAAAATACTTCTAAATTATTATATTCAAATTATTAAGGATTTATTTCATACTTTATCAAAACTGGAATGCAATATGCATGATAAATGGTACAACACTAAAAATCATTTGAAAATTGAACGTATAATGGTATAATATAATATTATCAGAGTTACTTTTAGAGTGAATGATATATTTTATATATATATATATATATATATATATATATATATTTTCAATAATACTTGGTATTATTAATGTATTCATATACTCTTCCATTCTCACCTCATGATATTTTTTATTTTCTATTTGTTCTATAATCTTCATTTTTGATTCATCTCTCATAATGTGACCAAAGTATCTTAATTTTGGGAATTAGAAGTTGAGCAGCTATATGTCCTCAGCAAAGTTGAGAGAGGAGCTTCGCTTTATGTAGCGATTCCAGTTGTCCAATGAAAGCGATCTACGTAAGAAAGGATATTTGGACACGTGTGGGACCGCATGTCAAAGCCGACGCTTGCAGAATATCTCAGCTTCTTCTTATTCAATGTGGGACGCGTGGCCTTTTTTTACGCATTTCAACCTCTTCAAATACCACTCTCACCTCTCTAATTCTCTTCTTTCTCTCCTCCCTTGGACTCGATTACTAATCCTACTCCCCTAACCAATATTATCTCAATATTAAACTTATATAACATAGCCATAGCGAAAGTCTTATATTTAATATTTAATATATTATCTCAAGTTAATGAGAAATAATACAAATATGTAAATTAGCTTTTAAAATTATAGAATTAATTTTATAAAATTTCATTGTATCAACAAAACTTTCAAAATTTCTTAAAACTAAGGAGGGTGTTATCAAAGCACACTCCCGTACAGATCTACACAACTGCTTAAGATTTGTGACGTATTTTGTTTTCTTTTACCAAAATTTAAGCATATATCTATCATGGTATGATATAAATATTTTATATTGTTAAGAAGTTGAATAAAAAATAAATCCTAAACTTTCTATGGCAAGATCTGAAATTATTGAACAATTAAACAAACAGTAATATGCAATATGCATGATATGAGAGGATAACATAGTTAACAACATGAGTGGAAGATGCAAAACAATATCTAGTCATTGCTTGCAAAGACCTTAATACAACTAAACAATAGGTGGATAACTAACATAGAAAGATATCAGTTTACAATATTTCATAATAATAAATTATAAATATACTTTTTATTTATAATTAATTTGTGATAAATGATTATAAAATAATAATTAATATTGTACCAAATTGAACATGGTGTATAGAATTAACTTGAGAGAAACGATTATATAATAATATAATGATAAAGTTTTTACCTGAAAGATTGAAAATCACCTCCATTTTGATCCTTCCTAATCTTCTCTTGTATTTTTTAACTTGGTCTCTATATCTTTCTGATTATCAAATCTTTCTTTGTAAGCTGAAAGACAAATCTCAACATGATCAATTGTATAGAAATAAATAATCAAATAATCAAGAATAAACATAATGTAATCTTCAGAAGAAAAGAAATATGTGATCTAAAAATGACTAAAATATTTACAATTTGTTTAATTGATAAAAAAAAATTCATTTATTGACTTATATTTATTGATTTCAGATAATTGGAACCTCAATTTTTTAATCGTCACAAGGTTGAGAGACATAATATGTTTTTAGGTGTTTTGGGAAATTGTGTGAATTTTCTATTCCCACCATTTTAGTATAGACCAAAGTAGTCATCAATGTTAAAAGTCATGCAATAAAGAGTTGATCTTGTTACTCATATTTCAAGAATGCAGGATTAATCAAGTTTCATCTTCTCTTACCTAAACTTCATATTGCATTTCATGCAATGACTTTGTGAGCTTGTAACATCGAATCATTGCTTGAACCTGTGGTTGTCAAATCACAAAATTATGATGAAGATTGGAGTAATAAAAGTCTAAAGGGTTAAAGAAGACGAGAATGAAGTTTGACACATTATAGAAGAGATGAATCGTGATTTGCCATACACAATTATAAACAAAAAGAAGAAAGAATAACAAAGAAGAAAAATATCATTGACTAAAATATCTACAATTTGTATAATTGATAAAAGAAAATCATTAATTGACTTATCTTTCTTGGTAGCTAGTAGTTGGAGCTTCAATTTTCTAATCTTGCCTTGGCTTTGAGAGGCATAATGTGTTTTCAAGAGCTTTTAGATTTAGTGTGAATTTTATAATCCCACCATGTTGATACGGATGATGTAGTCATCGATGCTAAAGGCCATGCAATAAAGAGTTGATCTTGTTACTTATATTTCAAGAATGCAGGACTAATCAAGTTTCATCTTCTCTAACATAAACTTTGTTGGTATTGCATTTCCTGTAATGGAGATTGGAGTAGTAAAAGTTCAAAGAGTTAAAGAAGATGAGAATGAAATTGGAGACATTGTATAAGAGATTAATCACAATTTGCCATGTATGATTATGAACAAAGATGAAAACAAAAAGAAGAAAAATATCATGGATGAAAATATCTACATTTATTTTAATTGATTAAAAAATTCATTTACTGACTTATCTTTCTTGATTATTGGTAGCTGTAGTTTCAATTTTCCAATCTTGCCCTGTCTTTGAGAGTCTAAGAGGCATAATGTGTTTGTAGATGCTTCTAGATTTGGTGTGAATTTTCTAATCCCACCATTTTTGTAAGGATTGATGCATACATCGATGTTAAGAGCCATGCAATCAAGAGTTCATCTTGTTGCTCATATTTCAAGAAATTAGGATTAATCATGCCAAAAATTTCAATTGAAATGACCTAAACTTTGTTGGTATTGCATTTTGTGTAATGAATTTGTGACCTTGTAACCTGCGATTATTGCTTGAACATGTTATTTCCACATCACAAAATTTTGGTGGATATTGGAGTAGTAAATGTTTAAAGTGTTAAAGAAAATCAGAATGAAGTTGGACATATTGCATAAGAGATGAATCGTGATCTGTCATGAACGATTATGAGCATAGATGAAAACAAAAAGAAGAAAGAATAACAGAGAAGAAAAATATAATTGATTAAAATATCTACAATTTGTTTAATAGATAAAAGAATTCATGTATTGACTTATCTTTCTTGATGACTAGTAGTTGGAGCTTCAATTTTCTAATCTTGTCTTGATTTTGAGAGGCATAATCCCACCATTTTTGTAAAGGTTGATGCAGTCATCGATGCCAAGAGTCATGCAATCAAGAGTTGATCTTGTTGCTCATATTCAAGAGTGTAGGATTAATCGTGCCAAAAGTTTCATAGTCTCTGACCTAAACTTTGTTGGTATTGCATTTCTTGTGATGAATTTGTGAGCTGGTAACCTCGAATTATTGCTTGAACCTGTTGCCATATCACAAAAATTTCGATAGAGATTGAAGCAATAAAAGTTTAAAGAGTTAAAGAAAATCAGAATAAAGTTAGACATATTATAGAAGAGATGAATCGTGATTTGCCATGAACGATTATGAGCATAGATGAAAACAAAAAGAAGAAGGAATAACATAGAAGAAAAATATCATTGATTAAAATATCTACAATTTTTTTAGTAGATAAAAGAATTCATTTATTGACTTATCTTTCTTGATGGCTAGTAGTTGAAGCTTCAATTTTTTAATCTTGCCTTGGCTTTGAGAGACATAATTTGTTTTCAGGTGCTTCTAGATTTTGGGTGAATTTTCTAATTCCACCATTTTGTTAAAGGGTTGATGCAGTCATTGATGCTAAGAGTCATACAATCAAGAGTTTATCTTGTTGCTCATATTCAAGAGTGTAGGATTAATCATGCCAAAAGTTTCATCTTCTATAACTTAACTTTGCTGGTATTGCATTTCCTGTAATGAATTTATGAGCTGGTAACCTCGAATTATTGCTTGAACCTGTTGTTGCCATATCACGAAATTCCGATAGAGATTGAAGTAGTAAAATTTTAAAGAGTTAAAGAATATAAGAATGAAGTTAGAGACATTACAGAAGAGATGAATAGTGATTTGCCATGTACGATTATCAACAGAGATGAAAACAAAAAGAAGAAAGAATAACACAGAAAAAAATGTCATTGAATAGATATTTACAATTTGTTCAATATATAAAGGAATTCATGTATTGACTTATCTTTCTTGATTGGTCGTAGTTGGAGCTTCAATTTTGATCTTGCCCTGTCTTTGAGAGACATAATTTGTTTTCAGGTGCTTCTGGATTTTGGGTGAATTTTCTAATCCCATCATTTTGTTAAAGGTTGATGTAGTCATTGATGCTAAGAGTCATGCAATCAAGAGTTGATCTTGTTGTTCATATTCAAGAATGCAGGATTAATCATGCCAAAAGATTCATCTTCTTTGACCTAAACTTTGCCGGTATTGCATTTCCTGTTATGAATTTGTGAGCTGGTAACCTCGAATTATTGTTTGAACCTGTTGTTGCCATATCACGAAATTTCGATAGAGATTGAAGTAGTAAAATTTTAAAGAGTTAAGGAATATAAGAATGAAGTTAGAGACATTACAAAAGAGATGAATCGTGATTTTCCATGTACGATTATAACAGAGATGAAAACAAAAGAAGAAAGAATACCAAAGAAAAAAATACCATTGAATAAATATCTACAATTTGTTCAATATATAAAGGAATTCATTTATTGACTTATCTTTCTTGATTGCTCGTAGTTGGAGGTTCAATTTTCTGAGCTTGCCCTGGCTTTGAGAGACATTATGTGTTGTGACACGCTTCTGGATTTCTGGATTTGGTGTGAATGTTCTAATCTCACTATTTTAGTAAGGATTGATGTAGCCGTCCATACAGAGCCAAACAATCAAGAGTTGATCTTGTTGTTCATATTTCACGATTGCATGATTAATCATGCCACAAGTATCATCTTCTTTGACCAGAACTTTGCAGGTATTGCATTTCAAAATGAACTTGCGAGCTTGTAAAATCTAATTATTGCTTGAATCTGTTGTTGCTATATCACGAGATTTCGGATGGAGATTGAAGTAGCAATAGTCTAAATAGTTATAAAAGGATGAGAATGAAGTTGAAAACATTGTAGAAGAGATGAATTGTGATTTGTCATGTACAATTATGAACAAAGATGAAAAATAAAATAACAAAGAAAAAAAAAGAATATACTAAAATAAACTATATGTATCTATTACAAAGAGATTAAATTATTTATATATTAGTCCACCAACTATACAAGAATTAGTTACTAACTAAAAAATATAAAATTATATCCTTTATCTCTTATATGTTAGAAGGTAAATTTTGTAGGTGTTTTACCAAAAATTCAACTCAATTCGTCAATACTATTAATTGAGACGAAGTTCTCCTTATTACAATAACAAAAAAATAATCAATTTGTCGTTTAATGTTTTTTTTTATCTTGAGTGTGTATATCTTTTATTTAAATAAATGATTTCTTAAAGAAATTATATCCACAATACAATACAATATAGTTTAAATGTGCTTAATATATATATATATATATATATATATATATATATATATATATATATATATATATATATAAATATATATATAAAATAGTTAGTGCTTTTTTTATCATTTTGGTTTATTTTAATTCTTATACAAAATGCATATGTTCTTTGATTTAGTTATAGATAGCTAATTAAATTATCACTTGTTATTTAAAATTTAAAATATTACAAGTAGCACTTTTAATTTTTTTTTTCAATAGTAAAAATATTTACACATAGTTGCGTGCTTATGAGGTGACTTTAAAAGTAGAGTGCAATTGAATATTAAAAAATAAATCATTCTTAAAAAATTAGTTATGTTTAGTCATAAATAATGTTTCAAAAGTTGCTTTATAAACTAAATGATTGAATACAAGATTGTTTAAAAAAAAAAGACACTATGTTATCAAGACATGTAATCACCGCATTTATCAGAAAACAAAAATAGAATAAAAAAAACATATTAAAGTTTGGAAATGACTATTATTCAGACAAGTGAACTATAACAAAACTTGTAATAATAATAATAATAATAATAATAATAATAATAATAATAATAATAATAATAATAATAATAATAATAATAATAATAATAATAATAATAATAATAATTATTATTATTATTATTATTATTATTATTATTATTATTATTATTATTATTATTATATAGGCTTAAATACCTTTTTGGTCCTTATTTTCGTAGTGTTTGTTGTGGATGGTCCTTATTTTCACATAAAGTTTAAAATGGTCTTCATTTTTACCGAATGTTTAGAATGGTCCTCATTTTCGCAATTCGTGTTTTATTTGGTCATTTTCTGTAACGCCATTTAAATTATTAACGGAACATTGTACAGGTGACACGGTTTGTATTAGGGTGTGTTACGTGTACTGTACAGGTGACTAATTAACGTTAATTTTTTAATTTAGGGGAAATTTTGCAATTAGGGAAATTTCTTTATCTTCGTCTTTCTTGAGTTCAGATTTGTAGAAGAAACAGCTAATACTTGTCATTTCATCAACAGCTCGTAAAGCAAGGGCAATGGTTGCAGATATAGTAGATGGGTCATTTAAAGAGCAATATAAAAGAATCTACGATATGCACATGAATTACTAAAATGTAATCCTGGATCAACTATAAAAATCAAAGTGAAAAATGATAATGATGAAGCAATTTTTCAGAGGTTTTACTCCTGTTTAAAAGTATGTAAAGATTATTTTGTCTTCTGTAGACCCATCATAGGTTTGGAGGGTTGTTTTTTAAAAGGAAAATACGGAGGAGGTGAGTTGTTGAGTGCTGTGGGTAGAGATGCTAATGATCAATTACTGCCCTTAGCGTATGCTGTTGTGGAAGTTGAAAATAAAGAAACTTGGACATGGTTCTTGGAATTGCTTATTGGTGATCTTGGAGGTATTGACGTGTGTAGGACAATAGTGCACGAAGTGATACAACACGGTTGCCTCCAACGATTACAGCTAGAGGTAAAGGAAGAAGATTGGAACCGTAACATACCTATATAATGGGATTGTAGGAAGAAGAAGATTGCAGCAATACCAATTGAGAATGGAGGAACAAGATTGCAAAAACTCACCAACTGTCCAAACATTCCCTACCAAAACCCTATCTCACTTATTTATCCCCAAATATCTAATTAAGTCACCTGTACAGTACACGTAATACACCCTATTACAAATCGTGCCACATGTACAATGCTCCGTTAATGATTTAAACGGCGTTACAGAAAAGGACCAAATAAAACACGAATTGCGAAAATGAGGACCATTCTAAACATTCGGTAAAAATGAAGACCATTTTAAATATTCTGTGAAAATGAGGACCATTCGCAACAAACACTACGAAAATGAGTACCAAAAAGGTATTTAAGCCTATTATATATAATCATTTTATTATTTTTAAATATAATATTAACATAATATTTAATGGAATAAAAATAAAAGATGATATAATTAATAGAAGAAAACATACAATTATATTATTTTTTCAATTTATATAAATTTTTAGTTGATTAAATTAATCTTATTCTTTATTTAATAATAAAATAAATTTGCATACTTTTTTTTATTAAAAAAAATACATAAATATTTCACATTGGTAAACTTTTTATCTTCTGTAAAAGATCAAAGGTGTATTTGGACCACTCTATAGTGCATTATTACTATCATGTCTCTATCACAAAATGTGAAGAAAACTTTATCACAAGAAAAAAAGTAAAAAATTGATGGAAAGAAATACATAATAAAACAATATTGTGTACAGATTAACTTCACACATGTAAACATGAGTATAGATATCTCTCTAAAAGTCACAATTTCTAGTACACTATCTATTTCAAAATATAGAATGTTCAATTCTCTTAGTCTTACATTAAAAAAAATATATTTTTTTATTTAAAGATAGAGTAGAACTTGAACATCATTAAGAAAAAATCAGGAAAATGAAGTTATAAACAGTTATATCATTCTATTGATGATACTTTTGAGTCTAGACTCCACCTGCAAAGGTAATGAAATGACAGATATTCATTGCCGCTGCTGCTGCAACTTGCAATACAGTGTTTTGTTTAGATGCTAAAAATAAATAGAGTGAGGAAATATAATAATAAGAAAAAAACAAAAATATATGATGTGTCTAATTTCTTCAGACACCATGCATTGTCCTCATATTCATCAACAGCAACAGCTATGAAAATGACAGAGCTAGCAATATTACGTGTCATGGCTAATTGGGTTGGAATGACACGAGGAAGACATGCGAGAAACTCTGGATCAACATCAGCAAAAAGAAATATATGCACATGACACGAATAACCATGCCATGCTTATATGCATAGAGCATCAGCAGAGGAAAGAGATGATGCACTCAGTCTTAGCCAAAGGGAAAACATGCATATGATAGCTCAAGCAAATGGCACCTTCTTCCTGCAATTTCAAACTTACAGTGACGCGTGTTTTTGAGATGAGCTGCATTATGTATACTGTTGGCGCCCCTGTGAAACAGCTTACAGTAGTTACTAAAACCAGGTTTCTAGGTTGAGGTTTTGTACGGGTCAAGACAACAGATGTTGTTTCCTAGGATCCATGATGTCGTGTCAAAAAGTACAGAAGGGAATGCTGAGTGATCTAGTTTTGAAGAGTAAGGTTATATCCTCTGAAATCTTGAGGCCCAATGAACATAAAAAGTAGTCAGAGCTGGGTTTGCATTTCGAGGTAGAGTGCAGAGAGGGGATGGTTTTCAAAATTTTCCTCTTTACCCACCCTTATTTATTTGTCTCACACACTGACACACAAAAATCTCTCTTTCCCTCATAGCCATCACAAAAAACAATCTCTGGGTAGAAAAGTTTTAAACTTTTGTTTTTTCGTTTAATTTAACTGACTTTTATTTAATTTAAATTTTTAGTATTTATATTGCTTAGCAAAAACTGAAAATTTCCTTTTTTTTAATGATCAAACAGACTTTTTGAATTTCTATTATTATATTCTGCTTAGATTATATTTTAAAATATTTTCAATTAAATTTCCAACTAATAATATTTCAAGATAATGAAGTATTAAATACAAGGTTATTTTAATATTATTAATTGTATATGTGTGACTCTCTGATTATTGGATACTGTATTAGAACCTAGAATTGTGTATTTAGAGTTAGGATATCATAGGTCATTCATAACACTAGAATTGAAATTTTGATCACTAATCCGAACTTATAATAAAAACTGTTACGACATTATGTTTTTATTGTTCAAGTTTATATTTGTTGTTAAAACTTGAGAGCTTGTTATGTGAATGTTACATTAAGAATTGTTTGATGTTTTTGCTTTGAATTGGATCATAAAACTTAATTCAAGTGAATCTTTTATCATATATTGTTGCACACCATAATGTTTGATAAAAATATAAAAATACAATAAGAGTATATGAAAGAGGGGCTGTGTGTGTTTTGAGAAGGAATATATGAAGGGGTTGTGTTATAAGAAATATATGAAACTCTTTTTGTATACTCCTCATGTGAGAAGTATATATTAATAATATGTTATTATTATTATTTAGTATTATTAACATTATTATTATTATTATTAATATATAATAATATAATTAAAATAATAATAATAATAATAATAATAATAATAATAGGATACTGTTGTGGTTGAATGAGCCATTCATTTTTCTGTACCCCATATTTACTATTTACACTTCCATATGTTAGATTTTAAAATTTTTTTATTATGAAAAGCGTGAGTTAGATCGACATTGGAGTTTTATTTTATAAAAAAACAAATAATATGTGGTGCACCGTTTGTCACATAGGATAAACTTTGACACAATTATAAAAATAGGGACAAAAATTAATATTTTTAAAAGTATAGGACCAAATGACATATAAGTTTCCACCAAGGACTATATTCAATTTAAAATAAAACTTCAGAGATCAAAAACATATTTTTTCCTTTATTATTCTAGAAAGTGGAACTCTATCTTCCCGACCAAAACATTATATCTAACATGATTTTAAAAGCATTGTTCTTTTATCGCAAAGCTTCCAAAATCAATCTAATTATCTCAAGTAATAGCTTGGACAATATCAAACATTATGAAATTAATATACTTATATATTTAACAACAGAACTCTCTGCCTTTGCATTTATTGTAAAATTAATTAAATACCTTCAACTTAATTATTACACTTTTGATATTTGTCTTAATTAAAGAAAAGAGATTGTGATAAGTAAATTTCCTTGATTCAATGTCAAGAGTAGAGATGGTAAAGCGGGCCAGCCCAGTCCGTTTTGGCCCGCAAAGTGCGGGCCGGATTGGCCCGTTTCGCAGTTTAATTTCGGGTTCACTTGTCCCGCGGGCTGGCCTGCATTTGTGATGAGTGATTTTTTTTTTGTTGAGCAAAATAAATTTTTTTCATAATAATTTATATTCATTTTCTATCAAAATAAGTCCAATTAGTTTACCTAATCAAAGACAAGAAAAATAACAACGAAGATTATAGCTAAAGTACAATAGCAACATGTCACCTTACAAGACATCTACTTAAAAATGCATAGAAAGATATTCCATATTCAGAAATTAAAATCATTATCTTATATATAATGATTATACATAAACATAATAATAACAATAATAATAATAATAATAAAAGAAACATTAAAAAATAATATGATGAATGATGTAAGAACTAAAAAAGTGAGAATATATAATTTTGTAAGCAGGCCTGCAGGCTAGCCCGTCCCGCCCCACCTTTAGCTCGCGCGGGCTACGGCCTATGCGGGGCGGACCATTGTGGACCAGCGGGTTCAACATTCCAGCCTGCCCCGCGTTTTTTTGTATGGGCCCGTAGATCAGCCCGCCTAGCACGCCCCGAATTGTCATCCCTAATCAAGAGTCTCTTACTGAAAAAAAAAATGAATGGATAAAAGATAATAATGTCTCCCTACCTCATTCACTATCAACACACCCTTTAGATTTTGATAGCTCATACATAAATATTCCTCACCAAAACCCCACTCTACAAATTGTAATCAATTAGGTATTTTGACAACCTTCGGCCACATTTGGGTCATATCTCTCATCGAGCCTTTTAACAGAGTTAATTCCAATATTTGGCCTGTACAAAATAAACAATTAACGAACTGTCGATTAATACATTTATAATATTTGATAACGACACATTTCTAAAGGACAAGAGGAGTTTTTACTCTAAAATTTGACTCTGCTTCTCATATATATATATATATAAATTCTTATTAAAAATTAATTTTAGAAACAAAAATATTTATTATAATAACTAATTTAAATATAAATTTATAAAATTAAAAATTATTATTTACTAAAATAGTCATAATTATAAATAAAAGATTATAATTTATTATTAATTTGATTATTAATTAATTAGAGATCAATTTTAAAACTAAAACCTAAACAACTAATTTTTAGTGACCAATTTTCCTTGATATTAATCTCAAAATCATGTAACTAATTTTAAAGATCAATTATAACTTTTTATTTGTAGCATTGATTATTACAAATTTATATAACACAACAGTAATTTACTTTCAAATTCTTACATATTTATATGATCTCCTATAGGGTGAAATAATTTATTTTGTAATTTAACAATATTATTTCTTTGTCAAGTCTTGATGCGGAGAATATTAGAATTATACTATTTCTTTTTGCACCTCCATAATTTTAACTTATATATATTTATGAATTTTAATATTTTGGAATATATATTTTGAAATATAAAATAAAATTATGTTTTAAATTATATGATTCAAAATATAAATATACTTTAGATTATGTAATTAAAGTGTAATTAATATAATTTGAATTAAACATTTCAGGATATATTTTTTAATTAATATTATACCTTTAAAAATATAAAACAGAAAAATATAATTTAGATTATAATTTTAAATTACAAAATTTATATTTAAAATTACACAATTTACAATTAAAAAGTGCAGAAAATAATATATAAAAATACATGAAAAAACGTGCAAGAAATATGATGTGTTTGTTTTCATCTTTAGAAGTCCAAACCCCTGTTCATTCTGCACACCGAAAGGAAAGTGATACCAAAGTTTGACAAATTTTTTTTTCCATTCGATTTAAAGCATTGGTAAATTTTAAAGTAATTTCAAAATATTTCTATGTTTGACAAGATTTTTAGTTTTGTTGGAAGAAATTTATTTTGTTGACTGCATTTCAAGCACACTAAGGTCTCGGCCCAATAGTGACTAACAGAAGAAAAAAAACATTTTTTTTCTAACTGATATCACCTCTCCGGTAAGAGTATAAAGATAAATCACAAATGTAATCGAAAAAAAAGTATAAAATAATACATAAAAAATAAATTGAGAAAACAAAATAAACACATGATCACAAATGATAATTAATTTACTGTAAATTATAATAAGTAGAAACCAAAGAAATTTCAAATAAAAGTTCCATATAACTCTCTCCACAATAGTGTTCTCAACCTTTAATACTATTTAGAAGTGTCCTCAACCTTTAATTTGATTTCTCTATTTTTTTTACATATTAAAGTCAGTGTAATTTAATTATTGTGTTAAACACTTTTATTAAATTTATAATGTACAATTTTTATATTATCAATAGTTTTAAATACTTTTCTGAATATAGTTTGTCGTTTTAATTTATATAATGCATGTCTTAAAAAACTGATGTCAACAGTGAATAGATATTTTATAAATCAAAACAAATAATCTTAATGATTGATTTATTAATTTTCGTACACTTGTAATATTCAATGCATACGATGAAATATTAAAACTTAGTTCTAGAACTAGTCATCAACACTTTCTTATTTTAAAATTAAAGTTAAGATAAGGATAAAATGTGTCATTAGCTTGAATAATAAATATAAATAAACAAAAAATAACACATTCTAAACAAATATTAAACACTTTATTATAGAGAATGAAGTTTCAATAATGGACTAATAGTTGTTTTAGCTAACAATAATTCTTCATATATATATATATATATATATATATAATTGAATATTTATTTTCATCTCAAATTTGAGAAATAAATACTTTTCTAAATTACGGATTTCAAAATTTTATATATTAACTTTCTGATTAATTCTATTAGAATACCTGTACGCTATATTTCTTCAGTGTTCAATGTTATATAAAAGGATATGAAAAAAACAACATTTGCTTATGTTAGTTCTTGATCAGATTGACGATATTCATTAAGATTTTATTTTATTATTAATTACTAATATTGGTTTGATTAAAGTAGAATAACCTCAGTTTTTTTTTTTCTTTTACATTATATAACCGGACCTTGAGCCCAAAATAAATCGATATTCTAAAATTAAGAGGCACAAAGTATATTGGTTTAATCAGAGTAAATAAATCTCAGTTTTTTCTTTTGAGATATATATTGGGCCTGAGCCCAAAACGAAATCTACAATATAAAATTAAGAGAGGCCCAAAATGTCACTAGGGGCCTAAATAATAAACCATTTCTCATTTGACAGTCATAAAGAGATCCTCCAATTAGGGTTTCTGATTTGCTGTTTCAATGGTACTACAACTTCTTTCCCTTACTCTCTATAGATCTACGGTAAATTTGATTGTGTGATGAGTCTGGAGTCTGATGATGTTTGGGTTTCGCATGGGTGCAGGGGAAGGGAACAGGGAGTTTCGGCAAGAGGAGGAACAAGACCCACACGCTCTGTGTGAGGTGTGGCCGTCGCAGCTTTCACCTTCAGAAGAGTCGGTGTGCTGCGTGTGCCTTCCCCGCTGCGCGCACCAGAAAGTGTAAGTTCTTTTACTTATTAAATTTTAAGCGATTGTGTATAGATTCGATTTTGAGTCTCTGATGGTTTCAGACAACTGGAGCGTTAAGGCCATTAGGAGAAAGACTACCGGAACCGGAAGGATGAGGTACCTGCGTCACGTGCCTCGCAGATTCAAGAGCGGCTTTAGAGAGGGTATGTGTGGATAATTATTTGAGTGTTTAAATTTAGGGTTTGGTTTAGGGTTTTTTCTTTAATGTTGTCGTTTTGAATCAGGTACCGAGGCAGCACCAAGGAAGAGGGGGGCGGCTTCCACTACCTGAGCTTTGAAAGGAAGCAATTTTTCTGGGTTAGTGAAATTATAGGAGTTGAGCGTTTTGTGCTATTTTTAAAGAACATTTTTTGTTTCTGTCATCTCAATTTCATTTAATATGTAATGGATTTTTGTTTTATTTTTATTCCGGCACTTGATGGATTTGATAGCCCTGTGTTCACTTAATCAATATTGATAACACTTTGAGAGATAACCCCTTAAGAAATTTCATGAATTTAATTTTAATTTTGTAATTTGTTGCTAATATTGGTTTGATAAGGGTAAAATAACACGAGTTAGCATAACTACCTGAATTAAGCCTAGTTTGAATTCTGATCGATATTGCTGTGATCACTACATAAAATAGTCTCTGCCATTTTTATAGATCTTTTAAGTATTATTTCATTATATTTAGTTATATTAATTATCAATTATTTTCGTTATCGTATTAGTTTTTTTATATTTAATCACTTTATTTCGTATCTCGTGTTTGTCAATACATATGAAGGAAGAAAACAAAATATATTACCACTCTAATTATTGAAGAACCTTACTAGTGTAATATTACGAGTGATTCTACATTCATATGAATCAACATGCCAGCAAGTGTTTTAAAAATAATAAATTAATGTGTATATATGTGTACTTAATAAATAAACAATAGTTCTATAAAATTTTCTCTATTATAAATGTTTATTTAGTTCAAAATTGAACCTATGCTACTTTGGTTTTGCATGGGCTTAAATTTAATTAATTTTGTATGAAATTGTGAAGATACAAATTTATATAGAAGATTTGTTGTGTTAAATTTTTGAAAGATGCTTTTAAAACAAATAAAAGGATAAAACAAGTTTATCATATTACTGTAACGTTCTTATAAATATCTTTGAAGTTTATTTATTTTTTCGAGATGTTGTACTATCTGACTGATAAATTATTCAAAGTAAATAAAAAGAAATATATCTTAAGTTAAAATGGCTTCGTTATTTTGTTACTTTACTAATTCAGTGGAGTGCGTGAATATTTTTAATCTGCTGTCTATTCTGCATTAGCTTAGCTCTTTTATTTTTTAAGTTAAAAGTTAAAGAAGAAACAATTCGACATGTATCAATCAAATGTCAAAATATTAAAATTTGGATAATTAATATTTATGTATTAAGCTTTAATTTTTAACTATAGCAAAAGTTATTTAATTTAATATATGAAACTAATAAGTTTAAATTTATATTATTAGAGAGTTAGCAAATTTATGAAAATATACTGGTGGCTGTACCGTTCATTGACGGAGTGGGCTGAGATTTTTTGTCAAAATGTACTGTACTAAAGCTAGGGGTGTCAAAACGGGCCAGCCCGGCCCGTTTTGACCCGGCCCGATTTTGGCCCGTATTAAACGGGCCGGGCCGGGCTGGCCCGACACGGTAAAACGGGCTACTTTTTTGGGCCCGGCCCGCGGGCTGGCGGGCTGGCGGGCTGGCCCGCCAGTTTTTCTG
>Ga0209589_1008311_pt1 | contig 16237 bp, 9 predicted proteins | sample CowpeawhiteBW_FD_187525 | JGI IMG/M metagenome (GOLD analysis project Ga0209589, IMG submission 187525) | Root nodule microbial communities of legume samples collected from California USA - Cow pea white BW (SPAdes) (version 2) | ecosystem: Host-associated > Plants > Roots > Nodule | place: USA... | reverse complement strand
TGATATTTTGAAAATGATCGGCAACATTTTTTTTTAAGAAAACTTTTTTCAAATAAATTTAATAAATTCAAATTTTTTAAATAGGAATAAACCGATTTATAAAAAAAAGACGCTAGAAATATTTCCCAAAAAGTGAAACTCAAAGAAAAAGTTGCGTTTGTGAAAAATTCATAATAATTCATAAAATTTTCTGAATCTTTATGTAAAAGGTCTATAAACGGAATTAACAATTTGGATATTGTCAGAGAAGAACACGAAATTAGACAGAGATGGAGGACGCCACAATCTAGCAGATTGATAAGTCAAGTGAAGATTTGTCACAAAGATATTAATCTTTAGTAAGAACCGGAGACCTAAGCCAAGAACAAGGAGAATCCTCTCTTTAATGAAAATCAATTTCAATATATGAGTAATAGTGACTACATTATTTTTGATACCTCTATATATAGATACATAAGTTTAAGAAAACCTAAAAACCCTACAAGAAGGCCCAAACCCAAAACATACACTAATTTATGAAGGAAAACCCAAAGCCCAAAAACATAGAACATAACTAATTTTTAAGAGAAAACCCAAAGTCTAAAAACATCAACTAATTCTCCTAAAAACTATCTTTCAAATGTGTTTTAAGCCATGATTTTCATATTCTTTCAGGAGCCTTCAATAATTTTGATCTTTCAATCTCTTGCTCTTACCTTTGTCATAGGTTCTTTTAAATTGTAAAGGTTCTTGTATGGAATCTTTGGATAGTCCTCTATCATTTCATCATTCTTCAAGAAAATTTATCTTCAAATTTATATCATTTGAAAGTTGAAAAATAATCCTCTATCATATCTCTTTTTTTAAAATGAATTTATCCTTAAATTCGTCTCACTTGAATATTCTTTATCATGGATAGTTACAGTCCTCAAAGAAAGTTGCGTTTGGTGCGGCACGTTTAATTTTGTACATGATGAAATGAGAAAGACGAAGTGCATAATGAAGAGGAAGCATCCACATTTGCATGGAGTTGAGGAATCGCTTTCCAAAAGCTAGTTTGAGTGATTTGGACAATGGTGGGACAGCAGAAGAGAGAGAAGAAACAACGTTGAGTGGTGTCACATGGCTTTAGTATATATTCACCATTCATTGCATTCTTCATGCCAACAAATTATTCTTTTCTGTCTACGTCTAATTATTCACCCAATTCTACATGCTTCACCATCCTTCAAAACAATTAAATTATTTATAAAAAGGAATTGCTAGATCTAATAATTAGCTTCATCAATGTCCACATTTTTTTTGTTTTTATCACTTTATTTAGTGATGATGGACATGCATATCCAGGCATATTCACGTGTTGATTCTTTTATATATATAAAGGGACAGGTTTAAAAGTGGTAGAATAGTCTTAATATTTTTTAACAAAAGTCAGAGTTTATCAATTCAATTAATTGATAGATTGAAGTTAAATTAAATAGATTAAATTTAAAGAATTTTAATGTAATTTAAGAACCAATGTTGACGCTTTTTGTATTACTTTCTTTTGATGTACTACATTATATTTAGAATTTTGGTTTAATTATTTTTTCGGTGCCTGATTTTGTTTAAAAATATTTTGTCCTCTTAGTCTCATTTTTTTAAAAATATATAATTTGGTTACTTTTGTTACATTTTTTCAAGTAAATCAAAATTCTTTTAATTGCACCAATAAAACAAACTATTTTTATAAACATTCTTCTTGAAATTATTTTAAAGCTATATACAATGCTTTGCTTTTTTTATCCTTATCCTCCAACCCATCAAATTTGATGAATACAAATGAGTCATACGTTAAGAAAAAATGAAAAATTGTATAAAAAAATAAAAATTATTCAAATGAAACAAATTTAAGATGTAAAGAGAGAAGAAAAGATGATTTTTTAGGATATTTCGTTAACTAAGAGTTTATATTATTTAACACTTAAAATTCATGGTTAAAAATTCTCTTATAACAAAAATTAAAAGTGTTTAAAAGAAGCATAAAGTCTTATTAAATGGTTTAATTTAATAAAATTTAGGTTTACATTTTTTCAAAATGCAATACCTCATCTGAAAAAAATTGCACAAATGACAAAAAAAAAAGTGTGCATTTGATGTTGTAAAGAGAAAGAACAAATAAATTTGATGGATATCAAATAACTTATAATCTAAAAAGAATGAAGAATTATATACTAAAAGAAGTTCATGAAGTAAAATGGAAGAGAAAACCAATAAAAATAGTGAATATAAGAATAAGATTTTTAGGTTAGTGAATAAACTAAATGTATTTTAAAGATTTAAAACGATAACTAATTTGAAAATGAGAAGATGTATACATATATCCTTTTCACCATATCTATTTAAAAAAATTGAATATTATTTATATCCACACTCATATCTGAACAACTTGACTTTCAAAACTGAAAATAGTTTGAAAAATACTTATAAGATAAATTTATTTGTTATCTTATACTAAATAAAAATGAGAAAAAAATCATAAAAATAACTCACAAAATCACTACTAAATATGTTAAATACAATATATTCTTTCTTATACGTGCATATATGTGTATTTTTACCGCTTGCAGATGAATATATATATATATATATATATATATATATATATATATATATATCATTACTAAAATCTTTTGTAAAAAGTATGTTCACTTGAATGAATTGGTTCGAGAGAGGGAGAATAAATGAATTTGAGTAGATTTGAGAGTGAATTGTGTATTTCTTTTTCAAGAGATTTAAAGGTAATAGTCAAAAGTAAAATTTGTGATTGATTTGATTGATGTGATAGATTAAAAAAATATTTTAATAGAAATAATACATAGATGACCATTTTTCCCTTTATATAATATGTAGTATAAATTGATAGTTATATAAGTTACATTTATTTTGTTAATTTTTTTAACCACTAAAATTGAAAAAGAAAATTAATAAAATTAATAAAATAATATATATTTTTCATAGTGCATTGTAATAATAAGGTTAAAATACTCTATTGGTCCACGTTTTTGTTCAAAAATCTCAATTAGGTTTTAAGATTTTTTTTAGTCTCAATTAAGTCCATATTTTTTAAAATGCGTAACAATTAAGTCCCGTTAGTATGGTGGTAACGGTGTTAAGGATGTGCCACGTGTCAGTTCCTATTTTTTTTTTTTTTTTGATTTTTTAATTTTTTTTAATTATTCATGTCACGTGTCACATTAATATTGTACCACGTGTCAAGTCAGTTAAGGTGACACGTGTCAAATTATTGTCTGAATCTCAATTTGGTCATATATTTGTTATTTTGATTACATTTCAGTCCATTTATTTTAAAATTTTAAATATATTTATTTAAACTTTTTACAAAATTATTTTAAAATTTTATATTTAAATTTATAAAATTATTATTTTTAAACCAACTCTAACATTTGTATATAAATTATTTAAAATAATTTTGTAACAAGTTAAAATAAATATGTTAAAATTTAAAACAAAATATAAGTAAAGTTTAATGTAAAATAAAAATTAAATGAACTTAATATTAAAATGTTTAATAAAAATATCATTATAAAATTTATATAAAAGTTAAATTTAGTCTCAATTTGGAGAAGATGAAATTGAAAATTTTAAAAAAATGGACTGAAATATAATCAAAATAACAAATATATGAACCAAATTGAGATTCAGACAATGACTTGACACGTGTCACCTTACTGATTTGACACGTGTCACCTTACTGATTTGACACGTGTCACCTTACTGATTTGACACGTGACACAATATTGACGTGACACGTGGCACGAATAATTTGTATAAAAAATTCGAAAAAATGAGGAGCTGACACGTGACACATCCTTAACACTCTTACCACCATACTAACATAATGGACCTAATTGTTACGCATTTTCAAAAATATGGACCTAATTGAGACTAAAAAAAATCTTAGAACCTAATTGAGATTTTTGAATAAAAACATGGACCAATGGAATATTTTAACCTAATAATAAATGTTACGAAGCAATTCTAAAAGACATTTTTTTCTTTTTTTTTTCTATTGCACTAGGGGATTGGTGGATCTACGTATAAAGACAGAATCGAATTTGTAGAGAATGTGATAGAATCCTCTTCATTTCATGCCCATATCCGTTCCAGCCATATATGGGATCAAATCCCTTCTCTTAACGCGATACTAGATCGTTTCCAACATTACATGGATCAGATCCTTTGTTAAGTGGATTGGTTCCACACACGACTAGATCAGATTCAGTACTTTGTTTATTTTCTCCTCTATTTCAAACCTTATGAACGACCACTTCATGCATGAATGATACTCCATTATTCATCACCAGGGTCTTCTCAGTGCACTTCACAATTCATTATATCAACCACGCACACACCCACACACACATAAATTTCACACAATCAAAAGGTATTGAAAATTACTGACCTAAAATGGCACCAACACAAGACGACTCTCTCCACCAAAGCCAAAAACCAAGACTGGCTTCTCCTCCTTTTCCAACTTATACACCACACCTGCCACATATACCAACTTTCTAACTTATTAAATTTAAATTTAATGGCTATTCTCCACTTAAACAAAGTTCAAATGTAACATGTGTGGTCACTCTATGTCGGGCATGTTGCTTCTTCTTTATACTGGAATCTCACACAGTCTCACCAATGAATATTGAACAACATACCATGCTACATTGCTACATGCACGTGAATAAAGCATGAGATGATCTTTGGTCAAATTATGCTCTCAAATCTACTCCCATTAGTCAAGATTATAAAAGTGGTGCATCCCGCAAATACTCGCTTTCACTCACTCTTGAATCAATGTAAACAAACATAATAGTCACCTCCTATTTAATCTTACCATTTCCTTGGAAACAATAAATAACCTCAAACGAACAGAGCATAAGATATATGTTAACCTCATATTTTAATATCATATACCAATATTTGTTGCAGGGTGCACAATTTTTCTGTTATGGAGACAAGGTGGGTTGAGTTACAATCCAAAAGTGAGATTTTTAGTGAGACAACTACTGAGGGAGAACCTTTGCAAGTAACATCAATTATCATGTAACAGAAATCAAATAATCTGAATCACAATCGAATAATAGCATAATCAATCCAACAATATTAATATTATATAAATTAATTTGTAAATTGATAACGTTTGATTTCTAATTATGCATCTATATAATGAATACTTTATTTACTTCTCCATTAGTAGTATCACCCGAACAAAATGAAAAAAACATAGCAACTCCATTTACCTGAAGCCAAAAATAACAGAAAAAAAATAAAAGGTGATTTATGATATAGACACTTAACCAATATTCACAAATTCATTAATTAGAATGGTGGTGGGTCCACAGCCAAAGTTGACTTGATTCACAATGGCTTGCTTTGGTTGGATGAAGAAGTTGAAAATAATAATTGAAAAACAGAAAGCGGGAATTTCAAAGCTTATTTTTTAATTTGTGAATTACATCTATATTCGAAAATGTTATGACCTGTTTGGTAGCGAAAAGACCACTTAACCACAAAAATAATTGGAATAGTTTAACCACCTTTGCTTCTCTTCCAAATCCACCCAAACCAAAGCCAAAATTTGCGCCTTAATCAATAAAAAAAAAGGATCAGATCAAATTATCAATGTGTTTAACAATATCTAAAAGTAACACATCCATAATTTACCTTAAAGCAAACATATAAAAATAATTATGGATATAAAAATGTACAAGCAAACATTTTCAATTATGTTAATAACATAATCTACTCATAGATAAAAAAACAAATGAAATGTGAGTCAGGATATCTCCGGTTACACTTGATTTAGTTTTAATTCAATATAAAATTTGAATTAAATTAATATTATATTAATATTTTCAAATACAAATAAATTACATAATTTTCTAGTTAAAAATTATAATAGAAATTTATATAAGATTTAAATAATATAAATATATTATAAAAAACGGAGTTAAATTATAGACAGTTTATTAGTTGTTAACTAAATTTAAATTCATAATATTATATGATTTGACGGATTCATAATTTTCAGTTTCAAATCCAAAAGAAGTATAATAAAACAATTGATTTTTATGTAAGTTTTCAATTATTTTTTTATAAGCTTAATTTTGAAGAACCCTACTTTACCAATATGACCTAAATAGAAAAATTAACATGGTTATTAGGTTACATGGTTTCCGTGAACACACAATTGGAGTAGTTTATAAGCTAAAAGACAAGATTACTTTATTGTCTGTACTGTCTAAGTACTTTTGGATTAGAAGATGAAAAATAAAGAAAAAAGAAACAATGTAAAATAAAAAGAAAATAAATGAAAAAGGAAGGTATTTAAATTAAGCAATAAAGATTAAAAATACGCAAAAGTGATATAATTTTATTTTATATTAAATAACTCTTTTTATTAATATATTTTATATTAATAACTCTTTTTATTATGATACATATAAGTTTAATTCAATTTTATAATTTGTATTGCATATATATCGATTTGCAACGCTTTTCATTTTCATTCTCACGAGCCTCGTGACTTTTTACGTATTTATTTTTTTCTCAAATTGATTCTTCACTTCCAACTTTATAAAATATTTTTTCCATTATCGTTAACTCAAGTGTTCTGTTTTTTAATAGTCTAAAATCTATAAGTTATTTCCTAAGTATTATATTTTCATTGTACATCTTAAGTCATCTCTTTTTTATTGTTTGTATAATTTTTGTATCTAAATTATGTATTAAGTCTTACACCATTTATAATGTCATTATTTATAAAAGTTTCTTGAAGTTAAATATTTTTTAACCAATTGCTATTAGAACACTTGAGCTGACATTATATATACACAATAATTATTTGATTTTTTATCGCACAAATGAGAAATATCGATGGAAAAGTATTTTTAATTATTAATAAATGGATTAATTGTACTATTGTAGATTTTGTGTGAGGAGTACATAAATTGATATGATACCGTAGAATTTTCCAAATTAATATAAATAATTATGCATTAGGCATATTCTTATTAAAAAACATGCCCCCACTTTTAATTTATAGCTTACAGAGAATAACAAAAAGAATAACTAAATTCATTGATCTTGATTTCTTCTCATCTTCAAGTCGTTTTCATTGAAGTTGGTTACTTGAGTTAATTAACTTTATTAAATGCTAGATGTAAACAAATTAAAGAACTTTACTGTAAATATGAAAAAAATACAAAAAAATAAATAAATAATAAATTAACATTTGAAACATTAAAATTATTTAATTATAACTTTTTTATATATCACACGTGGACGTAGCCTTATTCAATTAAATAAGACTATTACAGACAGCAAAACTTTCTCTAAATATTTAACATAGCTAAATTACTAAAAATGAGACTCAACATAAATGTTATACATACATACAATATATATATATATATATATATATATATATATATATATATATATATATATATATATATCCCATGTCAATTCATTCACACATTCGAAAACTACAATCTCCTTACTTTAAAATCTAAAATCGAAATTAAACCCACTTTAAATTATTTTATAGCCAAAAACTTTAGTATATTCACAATGAGATTTATTTTCTTATTTAAACATTAATTTTCGAATAAATAGTAGATGGACTTTTATAATGATGATGAATTTTATTGATTACATTTTGTTTTTTCATTAATTTAACATTTAAATACAAATAGTAACATATTAGATGTTTTAAAAATTGAAATTGATTACTAGTATTTATATAGACATTTTAATTAATAAAATCTAATAATTAATTATCTTAAGAATTTCAGTATTCTTATACTTTATGTCATAGATAGAATATTTGACAATTTCCAACAATAACACAACACAAATATGTATTATTTAGAAATTAATTAAAACAATAAAAAATGCTCAATATATCCTATCATCATGCAACAATTTCAGAACTATGACTCACTCGTGATAGAAAGCCTCAAATTAACACCTTTTTAAGATGCTGAGTTCTGTTTAGACCACTTTTTCTCCCACCAATGCAAAACAACTATGTAAAAGTAAAACACTCGTACCAAAGCAAAAAAGCATTCTTTTTCAGCTGTAAGCTATTTTGTTGTTGGGTTGGGTGCTGCAAGCTCTTCCCCCCCCCCCCCCTCTCTCTCTCTCTCTCTCTCTCTCTCTCTCTCTCTCTGATGGGTTTTGGTTTTGAAAGCAGGTAGAAGGAACATCTTTTACTCAAAGGTTCAACCTTCACGCCCCTAGTAGCCTAGCTTATGGGCACGCCAAAGTTCAGCTTTTTATCCCAACAGGGGCTTCAAGGCAACGACTGTGTTCACTGAGAAAAAGAAAAACGGAAGAAAAATGCGTGGCCTGAAGCTCGTTGAACGCTTCAAGAGCACCCAAGTTCATGCCCTCAATTCAGAAGGCACTAGCAGGAGAAACAAGGCCACAGGGGGAGCCATAACAATCAGATCACTGGTGTCAAAGTCCAAATCCAACACCACGAAAACCTCAGCAGTTGCAAACCATGTTGTTGTTCCTCTTCAGCTCCCATCTGCTGACTCTCTTGAGCCTTCCATAGAACCTTATCTTAAACCCATCAACCTCGTGGAGGCCTTGGCAGAACTTTACCACAGGCAAGAGTGCTGCCTTCAATCTGAGAAAGCATCACTTTCTGTGGAGCAGTTCACTTTGTTGCGCAGCCTCGGAGACCAGAAGCTTCTTAGGAGATGTATCAGAACAGCACGGCAAAACGCTGGGGATGTGCTTTCCAAGGTTGTGCTTTCGGCATGGTTGAGGTTTGAGAGGAGGGAGGATGAGCTTGAGGGTTTGTCTTCAATGGAGTGTGGTGGTTGTGTTATTGAGTGTCCGAAGGGGAATTTGGTACATGGGTTTAGTCCTTGTTCAATCAATGATAGGTGCCAGTGTCCGCAATGGACGAAACAGGAAACTAGCACGGAAGAAAGTGTGCGTTTGGGTTTGCCGGATGAGGAAAATGATATTTCTTTTTGCATTGGGAGTGAGGAAATTGATTGTGTTAGGTGGAGAATTGCAGCTCTATCTGACACTTTTAAGGCTATGCTTTATGGTGGCTTTGCTGAGTCCAAGATGAGGAAGATTGTTTTCAGCCAAAATGGGATATGCTCTAAGGGTATGAGGGCTGTGGAGTTGTATAGCAGGGCTAAGAGGTTAGACTTTTTCTGTCCCATGACTATTTTGGAGCTGCTTTCCTTTGCCAATAGGTTCTGTTGTGAGGAGATGAAAGCTGCTTGTGATGTTCATTTGGCTTCAATTGTTGAAAGTGTTGACGATGCATTGATATTTATTGATTATGGGTTGGAAGAGAGAGCACCTCTTCTTGTGGCTTCCTGCTTACAAGTGTTGCTCAGGGAGCTACCAAATTTTTTGTGTAATTCTGATGTGATGAATATCTTTTGTAGTTCTGAGGGAAGGAAAAGGTTGGGCACAGTGGGGTATGATTCTTTCTTACTGTACTATTTCTTGAGCCAGGTGGCTATGGAGGAAAGCAAGGTGTCAAAAACTACAGTTATGTTACTAGAAAGGCTGGGGGAATGTGCTACTGAAAGGTGGCAGAAAGCCCTTGCCTTCCACCAATTGGGGTGTGTGCTGCTTGAAAGGAAAGAGTATAAAGATGCTCAGCATAGTTTTGAGGCAGCAGCTGAAGCAGGTCATTTGTATTCTGTGGCTGGTGTGGCCAGAACCAAGTACAAGCAGGGTCAACCATATTCAGCTTATAAGTTAATTAGTTCTGTCATGTTTGAGCACAAGCCTACTGGGTGGATGTATCAGGAACGTGCTCTTTACAATATGGGAAAGGAAAAAGGGATTGATTTGGATGTTGCAACCGAATTGGACCCCTCTCTTTCATTTCCGTATAAATATAGAGCCCTGCTAAAGGCTGAGGAGAAGCAGATAAGGGCTGGAATTTTAGAACTTGATAAAATAATTGGATTTAAGCTCTCTCCTGATTGCTTAGAATTCCGGGCTAGGATGTTTATTGCACTTAAGGATTATGACAGTGCCATAAGAGATATCAGGGCATTGTTAACTTTGGAACCAAATTATATAACTTCAAATGAAAAGATCACAGGAAAATACTTGGTTCATCTCCTTAGCCATGTGGTGCAGCAAAAGAGTCAGGCTGAATGCTGGATTCAGTTATATGAACAATGGTCTTCTGTAGATGATGTTGGTTCTTTGGCTATTATACATCAGATGCTGGAGAATGATCCTGGAAAGAGTCTGCTAGAGTTTCGTCAGTCTCTACTCCTTTTGAGGTAAACACGTCAGTAAATCATAGCTATAGGAAGTATATTTATGGCATTTACTTCTAGAGTTCATAACATTACATGGTGCTCTTTTGGTATCTAAGGATTTGATTTATTTTGAGTGTGTTAATGCTTTCTGGTCTGTTTCAAGACCAGTAAATAAAATGCTATAACAAGAGAGTTTCTCACATGTATGAATTTCATAGGTTAAACTGTCAAAAGGCTGCAATGCGCAGTTTGAGGATGGCGAGAAACCATTCTAGTTCAATGCAAGAAAGGTTAATTTATGAAGGATGGATATTATATGATACTGGCTATAGGGATGAAGCGCTGGCTAGGGCTGATAGATCAATTACAATTCAGAGATCATTTGAAGCCTATTTTCTAAAAGCATACGTGTTAGCAGATACAAGTCTGGATCATGAATCTGCTTCTTACGTTATCGAACTTCTGGAAGAAGCACTTAAATGTCCTTCAGATGGTCTTCGGAAAGGACAAGTTAGTGACCTCATTCTCTATCCCTATTATTGATTAAGTCACTGTTCTCCTCCAGTCATTTGATTGTCTTCTGCAATATTTTGTAGGCACTCAATAACTTAGGGAGTATTTATGTAGATTGTGGTAAGCTTGATCTTGCAAAAGCATGCTATGAGAACGCCCTTGCAATTAGGCATACACGAGCTCATCAAGGTTTAGCACGTGTTTATCATCAGAAAAACCAAAGAAAAGCTGCATATGATGAGATGACCAAGCTAATTGAGAAGGCAGAGAGCAATGCCTCAGCATATGAGAAACGATCAGAATACTGCGACCGTGAGATGGCAAGGGTTGATCTGAATGTTGCAACACAACTGGATCCATTAAGGACATATCCGTATAGATACAGGGCAGCAGGTATTTAACTTATCTTTCATTCTTTACCATCTGTCATGTGCTTTTTAATTGGAGACAAATGTTTATTTAGTAATATGTTTGTCATGAGTCTTGACATACTAATCTAGATTTAGTTGTTTTCATCAAACATGCTTTCATTTATTGTGGAAAACTTTGTTAAACACGATGAACTATTTTTATTTTGGAACTTGATGTTACTCGGTCTTCATAATTTCATAAACCTATTTCATATGTAACTAACAAGACATTCCTTACATGTTGGATTTCTTGGCATGGCCACGCCCTGAAGCCTCTAGATTCGTGACTATGTTCTGGATGTATTTAAATGTGTGACTATTTCCTGTGTTACTTGTTCAATTTGTACTTTAGTTACTAAGTTGTCCATCTATATTGTCATTAATGAGTTGACTGGATTGGTATTCTGGATGGCAGTTATTTAAGCATTTTTACTTGTTTGGGTGGTCCTCAATCTTTGAAGTTGCCATGATCACCCACTTGACACTATTGCTATTGTGGTTAAATATAGATTGAGACCATTTGCAAATTTTTATGAGAGATTGAGTATCAGTTAACAGAAAAGTATACATCCCGTGCATATTTTTATGATGCTTCATGGTTAAAACCTTGATTTATTTTTGATAAGTAAGCTTGATCAGAGACACAATTGTTAAACTTAATTTCACTCACATGGAATGTGACATGACCAGTGATGATGGATGAGCAAAAAGAATCTGAAGCTGTAGATGAGCTCACCAAGGCCATAAATTTCAAACCTGACTTGCAAATGCTTCATCTCCGAGCAGCATTTTATGAGGCAGTAGGAGATCTATCTTCAGCTCTTCAAGATTGTCAAGCAGCTCTATGCTTAGACCCTAACCATACAGACACGCTTGACCTGTATCAGAGGGCGCGAAAATTAAGCTTTTAATCATAAACGACAAGCACATCAAACGTCTACAATGTGAAGATCTTGGTTAGAAAATTGCTGGGGCATCCCAACTTTGTTAGAGACAAGGAGAGGGGACATACATAATCAAACTGTTGAAATAATGCCCAAACTCCTAAGAAGCAATGCCTGGATGATTCAAGGAAAATATGGAGTCATGTGTTTCACATGATCAAATAGGAGGATGACTCAGGTGTACATCTGAAGATGTTCAGAGCAGTAACCCGTTGTCTAATATAGATTCTTGTGATCCTTGTGCACATAATTGTCTCACTATTCACACATTTGTACAGTGACAGGGTTATGATTATAGAGATTCACACTTTGTTTCCTAAAGTGTATATGTATTGCTCTTGATGAAGCTTTTATTTTTATGTTTCTTGCCAGAGGAAATGGTAATTTGCTTCCAACTCATCACGAGCATTTCCATGCTAGCATTTTAAAAACAAGGAAACATTAGTTACATAAGCTAATATATTCACAGTGAAAAAGTGAATGTGTTTCCTTCTCGTATTGACAAACGCAACAGTCCTTTCCCTGTCCCAACAGCAGTTTCCCCAAGTAATATTCAATGGGGTATTATTAAGGAAGCACTCTCTGTCAATCCAAACATTAACAAAAATCAGTTCCTCTACAATGAGGCAAATGTTATTTGTTCTTTACATCTTTTTCTGCTGTCTTCAAACTAATAGTTTAAAAAACATTAGTATAAACATAAATACTTCAAAAGTGCACGAATTCCAAATTTAGAGTAACTGTACAAATTATCATTACACTTTTATTCGGGTAATAATATCAATGTCTCAACTTGAATCAGTGGACGTAATTGCCATTTCTGCCCACCAAAGTGGTGATGCCTTTGGATTTGCTCCATCAGGCCCCATAGCTGTTATTTCCTTGAGTCTAGATGTAACTTCTTTCATAGTTGGCCTTTTCTCTCGATCTGGTTGTACACAGTTTCTCATTACTTCAGACCATTCTTCAAGCTCTTCTTCCTGCAAAGAGTTCAGTCTTGGATCAACAACATCTCTCAAGGATTTCCCCCACCTTAAATATTCTGCTGCCCAATCTGCAAGAAGTTCGTTGTTCCCTGCAATGGGGATTTTCCCCGTAATCAACTCAAACAATATTATTCCGAAGCTGTAAACATTGTCCTTGGCATCTGCTGATGATGTTTCCAAGAGTTGTGTGGTTGCAGACCCATTGTTTGCAGCACACACGTCGTTCCATAAGCTAAGATCTGATATTTTAGCAGCATAATCTTCAGTAAGGTATATAAATGAAGATTGCAGGTTTCTATGGGAAATGGAGGGTTTTAGGTCAAGCATATACTCTAGGCAGTAGGCTATTCCCATAGCTATCCTCATTCTCATAGTCCAATTTAGTTCTTCTGCTTCTCTAACTGCAGCATATGCAAGAATAAAGTCAACACTCAGAACAACTTTAAGTGCATCTTTCGCAAAAAAATTTCAAGATGTCAGGGATCTAATGAATAACTTTTTGCCACAAAAGACAAGCCTTTTACTCACAGTTTGGTTGCAGAAGTGAGGTTGTTATGAACCTGAAAAGTAAAATATGAACAGAATATCACTTACTGTGTATATGCTCAAAGAGTGTTCCATTTGGAGCGTACTCAAACACCATCATTCTTGAGAACGGCTTATTCTCTTCACAGTACCCAATTAGATTCACAAAATTCTTGTGATTCACTCTAGATAATGTTGCTATCTGCAATCATGCAAAAATAAGAAGTAGGACCTGGATGATAAATGTGATGAATTTGCTACAGTTGTTGAGAGCATACCTTATTTCGGAATTGAGCTTCCATGCTTTTTGACCATTTTTGAGCTGTGTTCACTGCAGAGGATGCTACAGCTATCTCGACTCCACTGGAGAGAGTCCCCTTATACACAGTTCCATCAGGAAGCGAACCGATAATGTTGCTGAAATATTCACAAGCTGCTTCAATTTCTCCTCGTTTGAGACTTGGCACACCTTAATCACGCACAATAAATGAGTTAACTCAATCCGATCTAAAGATATAGTTCTAGAAAACTAACTTCATTCTTTGACTTTACAATGCAGTGCATAAGATCCAGAATGACCTATTGCAAACATAAAAATTACCTTTTACAAAGGCTTTCTGCAGCTGGCCACTCAATCCTGTGGACCAAGGTTTAACCGTCACAACCTTCCTACTTCGGAAGCAAGCAAAAATAGTGGCTGACATCAAAATCAATAAAGAGAAACCCCCAACTGCAGACCAGATTATCGTCGAGTGATGTATTTGATTGGAATTGTTTGTGTTCCTTTGGGTAGAAAATGGAGAAGGGCTAGGTGCTGGAACCCAATTAACTGGTGGTGTAGTCACAGAGAGAGGAGTGTTTGCTGGTGGTGATACGTCTGGAGTTGGTAACACTACAGGCGAAGGAGTGAAAAAACTATCTGAGGGAGAAGGTGATGGCGAATATGAGGGACTTTCTGACGGCGAAAGTGACGGTGGTGATGAGAAAGGCTGAAAATTTGGTGGAAATGAAAAAGGGAAATGCGATGCTAATTGTTTAAGTATCCCTTGGTTAAAATGCCTTTGGATTTTGGGTGTACTGGCAGCATTTGCTCCTTTGAGAAGTTGCCTCCTGTCTGCTCTATCCCCATGTTGGCCAATGTGCCTTAGACAAATTGTTACAAGTAAATCATTTCTAACTTGAACTGTAGATTAACTTTACAATGAATAAGCACGCTTTTAGCAATATTATTAGACTGATGATTATTTTCATGGTAGAGCTACGTTAGGGTAAAAAAGTTACGTCATTCAACCATTTACTGAGGAAGATGTTCATCGAATCCAAATTCTAAAATTGATAACTCAGAAATTTGTTTTGTGAAATCTATCAGTATATGCTCACCATAAACTACATCTGCCAACATATGCTTCTCCAGTAGGGGTGGCACTGGTTAGTTCTTCATTAGCATGAAATTCAGAATTCATCTTGAGCTTATACAGCTCTGGAGTTAAGTTGGTCAGATGGTAATTGTTGTCCAATAGACTGTAGTATAAATTTGGCGGTATTAGTGAACCAAAGAACAAGACAGAACGAAAATATTTGACATGAAAGGATTAACTTACAGAGTGGTTAGGGATGGCATGTTGCCATGATCAAATGGAAGTGATCCACTGAAGTTGTTATGTCCCAAGTCAAGGACTTCCAACTCCTGCAAGTATAGGATCTCCTCAGGAATTTCTCCAAAGAAAGAATTGTTGCGCAAAATGCTGCGGAGAATACAAAGTGTACAAAGTTGGTCAAGGAATACTTATTTGTAAAACAAGCATTGGCATGAGCACCATCTTACATTGATTTTATATGAGCCAGCATTCCAACTTCTGGTGCTAGTGTTCCTTCAAGACAAAGGTCTTTCAAATTCCTGCAAGTTGAATATTCATCACCAGAATTAATTGTATGTTTTATTGCGCACTAACTGGTAGAAAATGTGATTTAAATTTCTTTATTTTTGGTTAACATTGACCTCGCCCCTATACTTTTAAAATGGTGATTTTGTTCTGTAGTTTTTTTTTTTTTTAGAGATAATTTCATGCATGTTCATAAAGAAATACGAAATTCTGCGATTATGAAAAATACATGGACCTAAATCATCTTTTTTGAACTACAGTAAGACTAATTTTAATTAGAGTGCTAAAGAGTTTTTTATCCTTAGAAAATCATGCAACTTTTTCTTTGTTCTTTTACAAATATACTTGTAAAACTTCCTTGACCTATGTCTCTCTTCTCCTAATTCTTCTGTATAAGAAGAAAAATATCACTCAGTTAATCGGAAAAATAGAAGAGGTAAATATAAAAATAAAAAAAATTGATCTAGTGTTTATAGGTTGTCTTGCTAACACTAACGCATTATACTTTATTTTGAAGTAAATACTGCCTTGTAGTAAAATACCAAATCCAAGAAAACAGTTATACTTAATAAAACAGAGGAAAATTATTCGGTTCAGACATCACAAAGTATTTTGAAAGATAGCAAGCCATAGTTTTCATTTTAGATCCTGTATTAAAAAAAAAAAAAAGAA
>Ga0209589_1008310_pt1 | contig 16241 bp, 7 predicted proteins | sample CowpeawhiteBW_FD_187525 | JGI IMG/M metagenome (GOLD analysis project Ga0209589, IMG submission 187525) | Root nodule microbial communities of legume samples collected from California USA - Cow pea white BW (SPAdes) (version 2) | ecosystem: Host-associated > Plants > Roots > Nodule | place: USA... | reverse complement strand
AAAAAAAAAAAAAAAAAAAAAAAAAAAAAAAAAAAAAAAAAAAAAAAAAAAAGAAAAGAAGTGAAGATGGAGGAATGAATGAGACGGTAGAAGGATGAAGAGGATGAGAGAAAAAATGAGAAAGGTGTGAATTCACGTGAAGGGATAGGAGAGTGGCGTGAGTGAATGAAGGAACGTTGAGATTTGAAATTTGACCATCGGAATCGGATAAGGTAACAGAAGAAGAAGCGGAGATAGGAGTGTGCGTGTCCAAACCGAAGGGGCCTCGGAGGGGCTCTTCGTCGGAGCCGGCGGTGGCTTTTTCCCCTCCGGATTCTCCCAGCATGAAGAGCCTCTTCAAGCCCAAGCCCCGCACTCCCTCCGACATCGTTCGCCACACCCGAGATCTTCTCCGTCTCACCAACCGCGATGACGACAAGGTATGAACCTTCGCTCTCGCATCGCACCTCTCATTTTCCGGCTCCTATCATTTTTCACTTTTTCTCTTCTCTTTTCTGCAGACGGCCGAACTCACCAAAAACCTCCGGGAGTTGAAGACAATTCTCTATGGGAACAGCGAATCCGAACCGGTTCCCGAGGCTTGCGCGCAGCTCACTCAGGAATTCTTCAAGGAAAACACCTTGCGCCTCCTTATCCTATGTCTTCCCAAATTAAACTTGGAGGTAATTGCTTGATACAGGCGTCACCGTTTATTTAATTAATTATCTCATTTCTTTCGGTAATTCTTGTTTTGTGTTGTTCGAATTTTGCAGGCTCGGAAGGATGCCACTCAAATTGTTGCCAATTTACAGAGACAGCAGGTTCAGTCTAAGCTCATCGCTTCCGATTACTTGGAGACAAATTTAGATCTCATGGATGTGTTGGTATCTGGGTAAGCTGCAACTGTTGGACGAACATTTTGTTTCCTTCGTGTTTGTCTTTTTAATTTTTCTGGCTGGCTTTCCAGTTAGTAGGTACATTCGCTATTTTGATCTAATATAAATTTAGTATTGTGGTGCCAGTTGATTATAGTCAATCGTTCTTTAGGTGAAAGTCTGTACTGTTGTGTATCTAACCGTGATCATGTGACTTCTGTTTCTTGTTTTGCTCTTTGTAAAATTGTGCTCGCCCTCTGTTGATTATCTAATGATATTATTGACAAGCTCTGTTGTTTCCTTTTGTAGCTATGAAAACATGGACATGGCTTTACACTACGGGGCGATGTTGAGAGAGTGCATAAGACACCAGATTGTTGCGAAGTAAGGGGAAGGAGCATATAGATTCAACGGTTCTTTTTATTTGTGATTTCAAATTTAAAGCAGTTAATGTTCGCTGATGGAAACAATAATTTTGGCCATGGTTTTGGGTCATGCTAGAATAGTTTTATATCTTGAAGTCATATTGGTGATGCCATTGATTCCAATACTTACATATATATGTTATTTGCTACACGATAATGGTATTGTGTAGGCAGCCCCTATGGTAACTGAAGCATAAATAGATGAAGAAAAATCAGAGACAGCCTATGCATTATATTTGTTTCTAGTATGACTTCTATGAGTTGTGACTTTTGATGCTTTAATTATTTGCTTTATATCAGATATGTTCTGGACTCACCTCATATGAAGAAGTTTTTTGACTACATTCAACTTCCAAATTTTGACATAGCTGCAGATGCTGCAGCTACATTTAAGGTATTTTTTTCGTTTTTGGTATCATGCCCCTTCTTTAGGGAAAGTTGAGAGTTATATCATGTCATATTGTTGCAGGAGCTCTTGATGAGGCATAAATCTACAGTTGCCGAATTCCTTTCCAAGAATTATGAATGGGTAGGTTACCCCACTCAAGTTAAATAGAAAATCGATGATTTTTTAAGTTTACACAAATGTGTATATTTCACTTCTTGCAATATTCTTCTTGGTGCTAGATTCATTGGAGGAATGCTTGATTTGTGAAGGTTTTATGGTAATAGTATGTGGTTTGGTACTAGGGGGTCACATTTAGATTATGACTTTAGTTCTTTGGTAACTCTTACATTGATATTATGAAAAATGAGTAATTATTTTTTGAAGTTTAAGTTATACGAAATTTGTTATTGGAGAAAATAACTTTTAAAATATTGTGTAATAAAACTTAAAACTTATTTCAAAGAACAGTTGTAAATGCATAACAGCATTTTGTTTATGATTGTTAACCACCGAAGTGTTTTTCCTCACCCTGTTCTTGGAATCTAGTTTAAAGCAACCACTTTTTAACGTTTTTCTGGGAGGGGGCAATACTTTCTATCAGTTGCATAGATTGTATTAGAAAGTCTATCTGTTTATCTTGACATGCTTTATTTTGTATTGGCTCTATCTCGTATATACATAACCACACAAGTGTGTTTACTCGCCGTGATCTTGGAATCTAGTTTAAAGCCACCACTTTTTAACGTTTGTTTTGGTAGGGGATGATACTTTATATTATCATCGTAGTTGCCACCGGCTGTTACTCATTTGTCTGTGTGGTTAATTACAGTTTTTTTATGAATATAACTCTAAGCTGCTGGAATCTTCCAATTATATTACAAGGCGTCAAGCTGTCAAGGTATGATCTAAGTTTGTTATTCATCTCAACTCTAATTTGATAATGCAAGAATGAGAAGTCTGAGACTGTGAGATTATCCTCTTGAAAATGTTTTCATAAATCTTAACTTGTTTTGGTTGTAGTAGGTTTGAGTTTGTTCAACTCTTTGCTATTATATGTCATCTATTGCTACTTGTATTCTTGTTCTATAATTGAATCTATTCATGTATATTGGTTGAGTGATTTCTTTTATCCCTCTTTTGCAGGTGCTGGGAGATATGTTACTTGATCGCTCAAATTCAGCCGTAATGACACAATATGTCAGCTCACGAGACAACTTAAGGATTTTAATGAATCTTCTACGAGTATGGTCCTTTCTCTAGAACTTCATGACTTATCTTCTCAACTGCCTTTCTTGTGTCCTCCCCCACACAAAAGCTAAAAAGGAAAAATATTATTATATGATAGTGTTTAGTTTCAGTTGCAGTTTTTGTGTCGACAGTGTTTTAATTTTTATTAAAATATTAAAGTGACTTCTTAGTAGTCCACCTGTCTAAACGTAATGAATTGCTAAACATTGATATGATAATGTTGAGTTTCTGATGAGCATATATATATATATATATATATATATTTTAATGTTGAACAGAAAATTCAGAATTTTAGTTATGTTTGTAAAAGCATTTAATGGGTCATTGCTCATATCTTTCTGCAGGAGTCAAGCAAGAGCATACAGATTGAAGCATTTCATGTTTTCAAGGTATTATAGTTACATTTACATATTGGTCCACATTTTGAAACGTTCTTCCTAACTTAATACCTTCCAAATTATGCTTCTCTATATTGATTTGTTCTTGTCATGCAGCTGTTTGTTGCTAACCAAAAGAAACCAGCTGATATCATCAGCATACTTGTTGCAAACCGAAGCAAGCTTCTTAGACTTTTGGGTGACTTAAAAATAGCTAAAGGTAAGGAAGGAAGTGATGCCATTTCTTAAGAGTTTGTATTTACTTTCTTAGTATTGTGTTCTCATGATGTCACATTTATTGGGATTTTGTAGAGGATGAACAGTTTGAAGCTGACAAAGCTCAAGTTATTAGAGAAATTGCAGCTCTTGAACCGAGAGATGTTGCTTGAGCTTCAGATTGTGTCAGGTGACAAGTTGCATTGCGATATTTTACTTTATATAATTGTCTATTGTTATAGTTCTTTTAGTTTTCATCAAGATGAGACCTACATTCAACACAAATTCCAGTGTTTCCATTCCGAAATTTAATTTCGTTTCTGTAATTCGTAGATAAATAAATAAATTACTAAAATGAACTACATGCAGTAGCAGTATATGACCTTCTGGTGTTATAATGGTTTACCTACCAGCTGGTTTGTATATTGTACTCGGTCATGTAATATTCTTACTCATTGTATGACAAATTTCTTCTGTTAGTTCTTCATTTTGGCCTTCTGGTGTATTGTAGAGAAAAATCCACTTTACATCAAAGTACATTTTATCAAGAAAATTTATGTAAGGGTTAGCATCTTTTGAAGTGAAAAAAGTCACTTGATAAAATCCTTATACCAGTGAGGGAGCATTTTATACCTGAGTGGGAGGAGTAATTTGAATAATACAATGAATGGTGCAACTTAGAAGCTTTATTTTACAGTCACAGATGTCAAGTAAGTATGTAAAAAAACTAACATGGTTAGTGCGTTTTAATCTTTTCCACTTTTCTTAAGACTGAATTGGATGAGTCAATTGCACTAAAAAATTTCATGAACCGGTGACATGTTTGTGCCAGAAAAAGATTGAAAAACTGTTGAAAGCTGACAAAATATACGGTGAGGTCAATGAAAAATATTTATTGCGACATTATTATTATTTTAAATGATATATATATATATATATATATATATATATATATATATATATATATATATATATATAAACATAAACATAACAATTAATCAAAATACTTTGGTAATTATTTCTATAAAAGTTATATTCTTATTTTATTCTTAATTATATTTTAAAATTATTTTATTTTTGGTCGTATTGTTGAAATTCAGTCTTTAATAAGTATTATGATATATTTAATCTTATTTTAAATCGATTAGGTAAGTACTTTGACTTGTGGAAGCTAATAATGAAAGTATCTACTATGTGTGTTTGAGTTACAAAGTTTGGTATGTTTATTTAATATTATGTTATCTATCTGTTTTTTTTATTATTATGAGTTAGAGCAAGATTGAATTATTGAATATTGAACAATTTCTTGCCCAACTGGTTTGTTTTAAAAGTATAAGTTTTATCTTTCATGGTAAAATATATTTGTTAAATTATTTTCAGTCGTTATATGGATAGATAATCTCATGTTGTAAAAGGAAAAAGAAGAACGACACTTATTAATTTTTATAATAAAATTATAAAAATATATATCAATGATTCTTAATCAATTGATCGTGTAGAACTTCTGACGCCCACAATATACATTAAACTGTGGTCCCCATATAAAATGTTTATATTTCTCATTAATTAGAAATAATTAAAGATATAACTTTTTCAAATGATTATTAAAAAATAATAAATTTATTATTGACAACGATTTATAATGTGATGATGATAGCAATTAATAATTTTTTTAAATATTGGAAAATTAAATTTTTTAGACTCTTGTGAGTTAAGATGGAATTCCTGGTTAAGGGTCCCCCATAAATGGACTTTTTGTTTTGTTGCCTTGAAAACAATGTCTTCTTAACTTTCTGCCCTACCATTTGGATTCAGAGACAAAGCAACGAGGCAATTTCAATTTTTGTCTTTTAACTCTTTTAAATATCCTTTTCCCCATCCTTTTCAATCAACTAAAACATTTTCTTGTTTGGTAACACAAAATAAGCGACGAGAAAGAAAACTTTTTGAAAAAGGTGGCTCGGCATTATATCATTTAATGTAACATTTTTTTTCTTAAAATTTATAACAATATATAATTCTTTTCTTTTGTGTCGATATTTTAAAATTTTAATTTTATTTTTTAAAGTATAATTATTTATTAAAATTTTAAAAATTAATTGTTATTTTTATATGTTTTTTATAAAATTTGTCTATCTCAATTTTTCTCTCTTTTTTTTTATTTATTAACAATTATTTTTTATTTTTTTATATATTTCACTTTACTTTTAATAAATATAGTTTTATTTTATATATTAACTTAATAACATTACAATATCATCAGATATAATATTACGTATGTTTAAAAAATTTATATACACAAATACAATAGCGAATATGTTTACGCTAATAAAATGATATAATATCATTAGTCGTACTCGAAGAATAAAATAAAAGTGGGCTATTAAGAAAGAAAGAGTGAATTAAATTTGGTTTTCAGAGATTATAAGTATATAAATAGATGTTAGTTTTTTTTTTATTATTATTATATTTCTATGGTTAGAGAAAACTTAGAGGAGATACTTAAGAAAAGTTTTTGGAATATTCTTTAGAATATACTTACTCAGATATAATTTCACAGAAAAATCATTATAGCTATTAACACTTTTTATGTTGAGTAATAATAATATATAAATACTTCTAATATCTCTATTTATATGATTGGAATACTAATAAAATCCAAATTTAATAACTTATACCATTAATGACTTCGTAATTTAATATACATTATCGCAAAACACGAGATAAGTTGTTTCTTTAGCAACTACTTATTTCACAATATAATATTTTTCAAAAGCAAATATACAATAATTTAACAACCACACTATCTTCATAAGATATTCATAGAGTGAATTTTGAAAATTCATTAAGCAAATTTCACCAAAATTTTCCCATTACTTTTGGGTGGAAATTGTCGAACGAAAATGATTCGATAAATAAATTATGCATATCAACAAAACCACATACTTATAATTTAACGAAATTCAAGTATTCTCGTGTCATTATACCTGTTAAATTCCTCTCGAACAAAACTTAGTCAATAACAATAAAAAAAAAAAACTCATACATAGACTATTATAAATTGAATATGGGAACATCTAACAACAAAATACCCCAATAACTAACATGTAAGTTACATCTAAAAATTCCAACTTTAGAATTATCATAGAGAATCAATTTCAATATACCAAGACATAAGAGCATTAAATAACCTAATCTTAATTTTATCAAGATAATTCAAAATTTGAGGTATCAAAGTAACTTATTATTAAATTAGACTTAATTATAACATTATATAACGGTTCACTCCTAATTTAATAACAAACTATCAACCATACTCATTTCAAAGAACGAAATTTAATTACATCCAAGTAACAATAGAATATCCTCTCAAGTGTGAATCCTTCCCATTGATACTTTTTCTTTTAGTTAACCGGTGAGAGTATTTTTTTTGTATTGCACCACTCTTGGATACCCCCTTATTCGTATTGCAATCCTTCACATTGATCCTTTTTTCCGAGTTAACTATCGAGTATCCCTTTTTCGTACTGCACTACTGTTGGTTCTTTCGAGAGAGGTTCACTTGGGAAATACAACACTAATGAGATATGAATGCAATCCACATATAAGGAATTGACACCACTCTTAATCTAAAACCTTAAGACAATAGGTTTATGGGTCTTCATCCTTATATGATACTCAACTTTCTTTTTTTATTCAATGTGGAATTTAGACTTACACTTGGATTTCCATCAATTTCCCTCTAAAAAGTGAATCCCTTCATATCGACACTTCACCCTCGAGCTAAGTATCGAGTATCCATCTTCCGTAACGTCGTTCTTTCTAACGGAACACATTTACCTGACCCACTATTAAGAAGACTTTCGATACAGAGACGCGTTTAAGTCGATCACCACACAACTAAGCTCTGATACACTTTAAGTATTTCGAGAGAAAATCAATGAGAAGATACAAACCCTATAAGACGTAAACCTATTGGTGTCCATGCCTCCTCGCTTGATTCATATCACAAGGGATAATGATAGACAACAGTTCCTAATGTGGATTATATAAGTGCCTAGTGTTGAATCGAAGGAAAGGAATAGACAAAATGGCATAGTTCTTGCATTTGTCAAAGAATAAAATAAAATACGGAATTCCTTCACCATTTGTTGGTGAGAGACAGTGAAAGAAGGTTCGTGAGAGAAACCAAGAAAGAATGCATTCCATATTTTCTTTTCTTCTCATTCACGGCACGAGGACAAGAATCGAAAATAGACAAGAGAAAGCGGAACGAATTCACATGAGAAATTGAGAGACAAATGTTAATAAAGTGTTTAAGAAAAATAAAATAATTTAGGGGCAAATTTGAGTTTTCATAAATAAAGAAAAATTCGAATGAGGAGAAAATGGGAAATGGAACTGAACATGCTATATAACTGCGCTTCTGATTCAGAGTGAGAGCAGTGTGCGGTTGAAGTTCTCACTCTGATTTGCGAAGGAACAAAATGGGTGACAGTGGTACGATTAGGATCGAATCATTTTAATAATTGCGAATGTTAAATGGTATTGCAATCTTTTGATTTTCATTGCAAACACAGATTCGCTCTCCCAATTCCTCGCATCTGCGGTCGACGCTGCTCACAAGGCTGGCGAGGTTGTTCCCCATTCCAATCTCTTTCTGTTTATGTCTCTTTAGTTTCATCTCTTTCGATCGTCAAATTCGATTTTCATTGCAGATTATTCGGAAAGGTTTCTATCAGACCAAGAACGTGGAGCACAAAGGACAGGTTCCTGCCTTGTCTTCATTTCTAACTTTGACATTTGCACTGTAAGTAGACGATCGAAGGTATAATAATAACCTTTTTACTTTTACTAGGTTGATTTGGTCACTGAAACTGATAAAGCATGTGAAGATCTCATCTTTAATCATCTCAAGCAACTTTACCCCTCTCACAAGGTTCACTCATCTCTCCCTCAACTTTCCACACAATCATATTTGAGTTGGCCTTGCATGGAATATCTTCTTGACGTCATTGTAAGTTTTTTTTTTTTTAGTTCATCGGGGAAGAAACCACAGCTGCTGGTGGCAATGCGGAACTGACTGATGAGCCCACGTGGATAGTTGATCCTCTCGATGGAACTACTAATTTTGTTCATGGGTAAATATTGGTCTGATGTTTTAACTGATACATTGGCTTTTCCCTATGGACTGATTACAGTTCTGCTTTTCTAGGTTCCCTTTTGTTTGTGTATCCATCGGTCTTACGATTCGAAAAATTCCTACAGTTGGTGTTGTTTACAATCCTATCATCAATGAGGTGAGAACCTTTCTTTGGCACCACAGTCTGACCACAACGCCATTCCAAATTTCCTGACGTTTGAAACATGTGTATTATTCAATGGTAAACGTTGTTATAAGTAAACGAATCCTATCTTCTATTGAATTTTCACATATCATGTGTACTTTTTATCTTTCTCTTCTTGGAGATTAAACAGGTAGAATCATATTAAAGTTTATGTACACTTAAAGAGAAAGATAGACCCAAAATTTTCAAATTATTTACTCATGTGAAGGTTCAACACGAGGGAATCCATTCCCGTTATGATACATGTATTGTTTTTATTTTTGGTTATCATGCAAATTCAGATTGTTGGGCAAAGCTTTCAATCAATATGTTCTCATGTTTTATAAATAGTATTTCAATGGCTTTAACGTATTTGCAATGATTTGTTGAGGACTAGTGACGTTGAAGTAATTAATTTAGGACCTAAAATCTATAACTTACTTTCTATTAGTAATATTGGTATTGGTGTGGAGAGGTTAATTGTTTTTGTTGGAATTTCACATCGAACAGAAATATGACTAAATTATAGTATATATGAGCAAATCGTACTTGTAAGTCGATTTTGTGAGAGGTTGAATTAGACCTAAATTATACACTTTTTAAGAGTTTTTATTTGCTTCCCCCTTTCTTGGTATGAAAATTGAAGTTTTAGAATGGCACATGTAGCTTTTCACTGGAATCCATGGAAAAGGTGCTTTTCTGAACGGGAACCCTATAAAAGGTGGATCATCTGATCTCTGTCTTTTGATTGTTATTGTTAATTGAGTATAGTTAACTCATGGATATTACCTTGAATTTTTCAGTATCATCACAAACTGAACTAATCAACGCTCTTCTCGTCACAGAGGTATTTCAAGTTTGTCTGAGTTGATTGTGTGAAAGTTCTGCATTTATACTTTTTCTATGGAAAAATGGTATGTGTTTTGTTCCACTCGCTACCCATATTGAGCATTGGCGAAACTTTCTGTTAGGATAGTCATATGCTCCAGCATATCAATGGCAATAGCCCTGCAGTTCTTTTGTTAAATAAAAACTGCAGACTACATTCTGTCTGCTATTTGGTCTAAGCACCTATGGGAGCATGCATGTATGAGTTTGTGCGTGCCATTACATGTCAATCTTTTTCCACACAGTTGCATTCTCTTTTCCATACCTAGCATCTACGTCATGAGCTGTGTTAGAGGATCTATATAAATCATGATACTCTCCTTTTATTTTCCAAATAGATTTATAACCTGACCATTTCAAATTTATAAATGTTGAATGCTCCTCGGTCTTCATATGTGTGCTCTGATTTTGTTTGGTTTGCTACTTGCCTCTCTAGTACTTCGAATTATAAATGCGTGCCTCCTGTATACATTTCAAAGCCTTTCTATTTGTGAGCATGTGCAAACCTAGAAGGTACAAAATCTAAACATTTCCATTAATTTAGGCAACCACTGTGACATGATGAAGAAAGTAAAAGAAAGTAACATAGGAATTAAAATGTCTTTTTGGGAGCTAGATTGTACTAATTGCAAATATGCTCATTTAGCAGATTGTGATGTCAATGCCATTGCTAATTTTGCTTTAAATTGAATTCCAGGTAACCCACTAAGGTCAGCCTAGTAACCCGGCTGGCGGGTTACGGGTAGTTTTCATGATGTCTTAAATTATTGCCACCTATTGTGCAAAAAGAGTTCTATCCCCAGTGACTTGCACCTTTTGTCCATACTGGTTTTTATTTAATTGCATACAATTCCAATCCTTGAGTATGAAAGTTATCACATTTTGGGGATACTAACGTGAAAGGGGATGACTCAAACATGTGTCTGTTTCACTATAAATGTTTCAAATCAAGATAGATTTGAAATTCATGAAGTTTTTTTTTATTTTATTTCTGGAAGTGCAGGTTGGAACAAAACGTGACAATTTAACGGTAGATGCCTGCACAAATAGGATTAATAGCTTGCTTTTCAAGGTAAAATTAGGTGTTCTTCCTATTGGAATCAATCGGATTAAAGCTTGATGTTGTTGCATCATAATAACCATGCCTTTATTCTGATTAGGTGAGATCACTCCGAATGACTGGCTCCTGTGCTTTAAACCTATGCGGAATTGCATGTGGAAGGCTGGATGTATGCTTTGAACTTGGCTTTGGAGGTCCTTGGTAGGAATGTTAACATCACTCATAACTGGGAATTATGATAATGTGATATGTTCCTAGATTAACAGTCTCTTCCTTCTTATTAGGGATGTGGCAGCCGGTGCTGTCATTGTTAGAGAAGCTGGAGGTGTTTTATTTGATCCGTAAGTGTCCTTAATTTGATGCCCTTGTTCTTAACAATATAACATGTTATATTAAGAAAATGGTTTAAGCCAAACTCAACACTACGAATCTAACTTAGGTAAGGATTGTCTTACTTATATACGTTGTATTTTGACATTATTTAATGATCATTTAAAATCTAAGACGGACGTCGTTATCATATTGTAAAGTGGTTTAGGTCTAATTCAATCCACCAAAATTGGTTTATAAATTGAGGTTTATCCTTGTTTATATACTGGATTTTGATATTATTTCTAGTGATTATAGGACTTGGGTTTTTTCCAATATATTATGCTGTTCTACTAGACTGTTTGCACTGTTAGATAGGTAGGCTATTTTATTAGAATCTTTATCTTGTGGGCGTTTATGTAGTTATGGGAAGTCCTTTCTATTCATTCAGAACTATATAGCACAAACTTGGACGCATATGCTTAAAAGATTGTGTTAATATCTGATGGTTCATTTGCTTCAGGTCTGGGGCGGATTTTGACATCACATCTCAGCGAGTTGCAGCTTCCAACCCTTTCTTGAAGGAAGCCCTTGTTGCTGTTGTGCGCCAAAACCTGTGAGAAACCTGCAATTAATCAGTGAGACCAGGAGAAATTTAGTCAGTCTCATGTTAATTCGTTTTTCCCTTTTGTTAAAATGCTTTGTAGTGTGGATGCGCGTGACTTCATTCAATTTTCTAATTCTTGTATGATCTTACCAAAATTTTAGTATTCTATTCTCTAATTCAAAAATCTCAGATAGTTTTAACCATGCAACTTAGTTTAGAATAATGCCATCTCATTGCCTGTGCCGATCCTAAGAAACTTTCAACTTGACTATATCCTGTTTTATCTCATTTTAGTTCCTTTTGAATTTCATTTTGTTTAATTATTAGATGGCTGAGTCTTTTTGGTAGTTGGTATATTTTAGGTAGTTGGTATAATCATAAAAATCATAAAAATTGACAGAAATTTGAGAAAACTACAAGTGGTAAGTTATCTACTATTAAAAAGTAAATTGGCATACGTATCTCTGCTTCCGGCTGGACCGTGTTTGGTTTACATTTTCATATTATATGAACAACGGTGATTGTGATTGTATATAATATAAAATGATTGGTCTAGTCTTGTGTCGAGAGCAGAACAGAGAATTATAAAAATCCAGTATTCTCGGTGGATAGTGAGGAGGAATTGGAGAACCCAATGCTTTCCTTCAGTCTGACCAAGTCTATTCTAATTCAGGTCGAGTCAATGATTGTGCCCCCGAATGCAATGTATTCAATGAATCTGAGCTGTATGCTTTAACGTTGAACTGCTACTTACAACTATAATTGAAGCTTAACCAACTTTTAATAAAATTAAATCAGATGAGTTGTTTCAATCACAAAGAGATTTATATTTTTCGCTTCGGTCATTTCTTATTATTCTGTTCAGTTGAATTTCTGAATCTTTATCAATTTCTGGAGTTTGAAGCAATCAAATTATAGCCTGAGTTTCTTTGGTATATTGTGGGACTTAAAGTGTGTTTGTTTTACATGTTAAAAGTTTATTTTCAAGAATGGAAACGTTCTTTCATGTTTCGAAAAACTATTCTTAATTATTATTGATTCAAATGACTCTCATTTTTACCATATTCTTCTACATTTCCATTCCCGAAAAGATGGTTCTGAAAGTGCTATTCTCACACAAATATGAAAAGATGGATATGTTCGTATCATGTCTAACTCGAGTGACTTCCATTTTTACTTATTTTTTATTTAAATTATTTTAAAATTTTAAAACTGTTATGAAGAATATTAGAATGGAACGAATGATATTATTAAATATCCTTCTTTTTCGTCGCCACAAGCCCAAGAAAGAAGAAGGTTGCTCCCGCAGAACGCAAAAGAAAGATATTTGCAACTCAAGAAATGTAGAATGAGTAAGACAAAGGAAAGAAGTAATTAATCATTAATCATAAATACAAATATGAAGTAACAGAAACCGATACAACGTATACCCTGCAGTAACAATATAAATAAAACAAGAACCTGAAAGTATGTAACTTTCCTATGAAAGAATTACCTCAAAACTGAGAGTCTAAGCAGCTGAAGTACTCCCCAAACACCCTTAACGTTATACAAAGGAGTCCAACAACATAATAACACACCGATAGAAGAAGTAAGAGGCATGAAATCACAAAAGAAACCAATATCTATCTGGCTACATACACGTCATGCGTATATCCTACGCCTGCTATGGCCTAGTACCCGTTAACACCATTTTCTCCGTGTGGCAACTTGTTCTCTGACTTTCTCCTCTTCAACACTATGATCCATGTGAAGACTTCCAAAAACACAGCAATGCCACCCAATGCTCCAATAATACCAATGTACGCATGCTTCCAGTCATTGTAGCGATCCCCTACGTAATTTTCCAAGGTTTCGAACCCTTTGAAAACATTGGCGATGCTGAGGGATATGGTGGCGTATCCCACCAAGTAGTGGTAGGCATTCCAGTACACTCTGTATTTATGGTCCTTGTTGGGCCTCAAGAACAACGCAAACACCTGCATCCAATCATCGCCACATGTAGCTTTCTGTCAGTACCATCATACACTTATATGGTGTCATAATAACATAACATGAAAACCTCGTACCTGAAGGGTTCCTAGGCAAACAAGGACAATAGCAATCGCTCTGTGAGTGTCGTATTCAACACCCTCGGAGTCACTACCGAGTTTGAGGCCTGTTCCGAATCCGGAAATACCTACTATGTAGGCAGAGGCTTGGCAAGTGATGTGAAGATAAAACCAAGCAGGGTCAGCAGATTTGAACACCTTCAAATACCTTGCGATTATGGCACCCGTTGGCATCAGTATGCCCCAGCTCACCGCATTTAGCACTCCATGGGTCTGAAAAATCAACAATCCATCTCTACTCAAACACCAAAATACACTACCCAGTCTATTATGATTTCAAAATTGTTTAAGAAAACAAAACAGTTGAGAGATGTTTTATCATCCTTCTCTGTTTTCCTCAAGTTTTTTTGTGTTCAAATGCTCCAAAACAGAATTAACACATTCACCGGACGAAAACTTTCAAATATACCCTCTATTGAAAAACAGAAAATTGCGTTTGAAAGCATGGATCTTTTTTATGGAGGAACGCTAAAGGTGTCATGCCATGTATGTATGATATGATATGATCGAAAACATTAAGCAAAGATTGATCCTTGGTGCTTACGTTTCTTCTTCTCTGGCGAGAATTCCCAGACGCCTGAGTGGAGGAACCGGAAAGAAGGTTCAACGTTTCCTTGGAGTTTTGGTGGGAAGTCTCGTGGCTATGCTCTTGAGGGGTACTACCAGAGAGAGGTCCATCTTGCCAGACATGGACCAAGGAGGTGGTGTCGTTGGGAAGTGTGAGAGTGGCGAAAATGGTTACCTCGTTGTTGACGTAGGTGGCACTCAACGCCGACACCGGATAACTGATTGTCCCTTGTTCCAACTGCGTGCTGGTGCTGGTTATGGATGAGGTATACACACTTGGGCCTGCTCCATTCGAATCAGGAATGGCCACCAGGGCCTGGGCTCCAATCATGGCCGGGTCCAGCGTGTTCCTGGGATTGATGGCCCACGCCACCCACCTGTTTGTTGAGGTGATTCCCGCGTGCACGAATGCTATCTCCAACTTCCCACTCCCCTGGTCGTAGGTCCAGTGCAGGTAAGCTGTCAACTGCGGAAGATCACGACATGTCGCGAACAACCTGTTAGAGAATGTCTGGTTTCTACACGTCTGAGCCGAGGATGTCACAACCACGCTGCTCAAAACACACAAAGCCAACACCATCCTCAACATGTTGCCCATGGACATTTCTGGTCCTGTAATTAATCTACCTTAACGGTGGTGGCGTTTGGTAAATGAGTTGAGAAGTTGAGAATGTGTATTTGGTAGCAAATGGGTTTTGAGAATGGAAAAGAAAAATTGTTTCTTGTGATGATGCAAAGAAGAGCTTTCAGGTGGAGCAGGTGGTGGAGACGATGAGATTGAGAGAGATGGAAAAGGAGGGGTTAGTTTATTTATAAGATAAGAGTTGGTGGGTTTTGTTGGTTGAGTTGTTTAATGTGCAAGAATCTACAACTGGGACGGACGGAAGGTAGAAATTAAAAAAATGATTCAATTTTGTTTTTATAGTGTGGAAGTTATTGACGAATTAAACAGGTGAAACCTTCCTTCCACACCAATCATAAGAATTAAGTATATCCCTTGGGAAGCTTCCTTTTTTCCTTGTTAAGGTTAAGGTGGTTTGATTTTTTCGTGGAAGAACGCTTCAGCGAGGTTTAGCTCTGCATCTATCTATCGTTTTCTGATGATGAATTTGGGGAAAGTGAATGTTGATGGAGTTTATACAGCAATTTAAGAAGCTCCATCATGAGTGGAGCCTGCATGTCGAAGGGGACCAGTCTTCTCAGCCCAACGTGCCAGAGTGGTTGCACGACGTGACTCCATATATTCTCATCCTCATGATTATTTTCTTGCATTTAATTTAAAAATTTGTTTCCAAATGATCAATTTTTTATACTTTTGAAATATTTCAAATTTTATTTTATAGTCAACTCTCGATTAAACTTTAGAAAGGATTTTGTCTTTTTTATGTGAAACAGTACAGCACAATACTAAGGCCTATGTTTTTCTTTAAGGATTCTGTTTCTCATATGATTGTCAAAACACCCTACAAGTTCACATACATCACAAACCAGAAAAAACAAAAAAAATGAATAGTACATATATATATATATATATATATATATATATATATATATATGATAATTTCAACTACTGTTCAAGAAATACATATTACCTCCAGTTAGTTCAAGAAATACATATACTACTGTTCAAGAAATTCGACTATATATTATAAATTTCTAAATAAATTTTAGTTGATTGATGATGGTGTACGAATCTTTTCACCGCCTGAAATTTAAACTAAAACTATTATGCATTTAACTCATGAAAGGAAAAAAAAACATACAATTTTATTAGTGCTTTAACCAGCCTATTAAATATATATATATATATATATATATATATATATATATATATATATATATAAAATATAAAAAAAAAATATAT
>Ga0209589_1008304_pt1 | contig 16249 bp, 9 predicted proteins | sample CowpeawhiteBW_FD_187525 | JGI IMG/M metagenome (GOLD analysis project Ga0209589, IMG submission 187525) | Root nodule microbial communities of legume samples collected from California USA - Cow pea white BW (SPAdes) (version 2) | ecosystem: Host-associated > Plants > Roots > Nodule | place: USA... | reverse complement strand
AAAAAAAAAAAAAAAAACTTAAGCCAATCGATATAAAATGGAGTAATCAATAATGATACACCGTTTAGTTTAAGTTTATTTAGAAAAAGAAGTGTCTGCGTTTCAAGAGTAATGGTGAAGATATAGAAATTTATTTATTTTAAAAAGAAGGGTGAGAAAATGCTCTGGACTTTATTCTGTGGTTGAAAATTAAGAATATAAGAAACTCAATGATCCACTAACTGCTTTAAATCTTATTGTTTACGAGACGAATTTGCAATAAATAAGAAAATGTCACAAGATTGAACTCAATTTGGAATGGCCTGATAAGATAACTATTTGACTGCTCAGAGCAACAAAAGAGATGGCAAAAGCTATGGGGTAGATTGGAAGCAAAGTTGGTTTTGCATCGATTAATTCAACTCAATTAACCATGTAGTTTTAAATTGATTGTTTATATGAGAATTAAATAGTCAAGAATTGATGAATTCAGTAATTCAAAACTTACAGAACTTGTAACTCAAAAATGCATCCACTAATATTTTTCAGCATACAAACTGTAGAGAATTAACACAAAATTTAGTCCTCGTGTATCCTCAATGTAGATACAGATTTAGAAAATAAGTCCCTGCCGATTGCACATTTGGTTATTAAGATGAAGAATAAGTTGATGTTTCCAACATTGGTCCCTCCCTGTCCCATAATCTTCCATATGCTTCTATAACATGCATGTGGATTCCCCAGTACTATTCATGCTTGATGGAACTTCTGCTAAAGTTATGCTTCTACTGCTGTTTCCTTTTCAGTTGTTTCTCCAAGGGTAAACCGAACAAATCGCCTCACTTTGATGTTTTCTCCTAGTGCAGCCACAGTTTGCTTCACCAAGTCTTTCACCAAAACACTGTCATCCTTGATAAAAGGCTGCTCTAAAAGTGCAAGCTCCCCTAGCCTCTTAGAGACCCTTCCCTCAACAATTTTTTCTCTGATGTTCTCTGGTTTTGAAAGAAGGTCCTCTCTCTGCCTTTCAAGTTCCTTTTCTTTGTTCACAACAGTCTCTGGAATTTCTTCAATGGATACAAACTGCACCTGTGGGCTGGCCACCACTTGCATTGCAAGATCTTCAACCAACTCCTTGAATTTCTCACCTCTACCTACAAAGTCAGTTTCGCAGTTCACCTCAATTAGAACACCAATGCGTGAATCGTGAATGTATGAACCGATTCTGCCTTCTGCGGCTAGCCGGCTCGATTTCTTGTCAGCAGAGGAGAGACCCTTTTTTCTCAGGTATTCTTGGGCCTTTTCAAGATCCCCTTCAGTTTCAGCTAGAGCTTTCTTGCAGTCCATCATCCCTGCTCCAGTTTCTTCCCTCAATTGCTTAACTAATGAGGCTGAGATTGCTACTGTTGATTTCCTGCAGAATGTTGAACAATTTAAGATTAGCAAAAGATGCAACTTAGAAACTTAGATTAGTTTCATCTATTTCAAGAATAAACCAAAGACAATACTTGTGTATAAGCACGTGAGTGTGGGGAAGTTGGGGTAAGAATGTGCTGGAAAATGTAAGATCAAACATATATAGACACAGTATTAGTCTTATGCCGCATACTAAATTTTTGAAATCAGTTAGTTTGAATTATTTATAAAAAGAATAGAATGAATAAATGCTATCCAAAGACTATATTTGTGTATATGCACGCACACATGTCGCGGGTAGGTTGCAGGTAAACACGTGCTAGAAAATGTAAGATCAAACATATAGATACAATATGTTGTCTTGCACTACTTTACTAACAATTCCGAAATGAGTCAAGTTGTTAGAATGATTTGTAAAATGAATAAAATGCTACCCATTGCTTCCATCGTTCTAAATATAACCGAGTAATCTCATAATTTAATGCCATCATCAACACAATGTCTCTTATGGCATGATTATAATGCACATTCCAGTAACTAAGCACCTAAGTTTCACAACTTAATCACTCAATAATAAAAAAGAATTCATAGAAATGCTTACTTTGGCTCTGTCTCCTTGGCTTCTGCAACAGCAGGTTGCTCGTTTGCTGGTGCAGCAGGTGCTGGTGCTGGTTTTGCTGCGGTTTGTGCAGCTACTTCAGCAGCAAAATCCTGACTTTTCTTCTCTAAACCCTCCCCAAGGTTGAATCGCACAAACCTCTTAACTTTAATATTTTCTCCAATAGTAGCAATAGTTTGCTTGACCAAGTCCTTTACTGCTACCTTATCATTCTTAATGTAGGGCTGCTCAAGTAATGCCAGCTCCTCTAGTCTTTTATTTATCCTCCCTTCAACAATCTTTGATCTTATTTGCTCTGGTTTTGACAAAAGATCTTCTTTCTGCATTTCTATCTCTTTTTCTTTCTTAACGATTTCCTCAGGAACGTCTTCAGTAACAAGATACTCTATTTGAGGGCATGCAGCCACTTGCATGGCTATATCATCAACAAGATCTTTAAAAATTTCACCTCTGGAGACAAAATCTGTCTCACAGTTTACTTCTACCAAAACACCTATCCTGTTGTCATGGATGTAAGAACCTATCCTTCCTTCAGCAGTTACCCTGCTTGCTTTCTTTTCTGCACTCGATAAGCCTTTTTTCCTAAGGTACTCTTGTGCTTTAATAATGTCCCCATCAGTCTCTGATAGAGCTTTCTTGCAGTCCATCATTCCAGCTCCTGTTTCTTCCCGAAGTTGCTTCACAAGTGCTGGAGATATAGTTGCTGCAATACGAAAAAAAAAGGGGGAAAGACTAATATTAGAAATCCTATGCAAGAATGCAAAGAAAAAAGCCAAAAGTTGGAAACCTATGAAATAATGATGAATGTAAGTGTTGCTTGTAACAACTGTCATAATTTAATTCCCCAAAGGCAATGCCATTGATCCACTTGGAATTGCAGCCCTGCATTGGTTAGTCCAACTCCCAGTTGGACCTAGTGCCAATATAGCAAAATTGTTATATATAAATGTTATAAAAAGATTGAAAATGAGAACTATAGAGATCATGTAATCTGCAGTTAAACTATACACAGAAACTATGCACTCTGTATCATGTGCTGCAATTCACCCAGATATATAAATAAAAACTAAAATACATGGATAAATTAATGCCATGCTAACATACTTCAGTTTGATGTAAAAACCGTGAAATGAAATACGATGGAAATCAGATGAAATTTAAACCTTTACTTGAGCCTTCCCCTGAAGTAGCAACAGTTTGTCCATCAGAACTAGATAAACTGATATTTTCCTCAGATGCAACTGCAATCTCTTTCTCTTCAACTTGTGAGGTAAACGAATTTTCGTTCTCTGTGACAGTAGTTTGCTTTTGCAATTCTTCTTCAGGGTTATCATTGGAAGTTTTTACTACTTCAGTCGCAGAACTTTCTGGAGAAGGAACTTGATCCTTTTCTTCTGTTTCATCTGTTGACACAGATTAATAGTTCAAGAGCACTCTTTTCATAACAGTAGACAGAATAAGGAAAAGAAATCTGTTTGCAAGATAAGGCAATTATAATGTGGCCTAATGTTTCAGTTACATAAAACTATGGAAATGAAATGGATGCAATACCATGCAATATATGAACATCAATTTTGGGAAACTTACTACGATTCTCATTCATTAGCCAAAACAAACCAGGCATATAGGAATTATAAAAAAATTGAAGCATAAACCTTTATTCAAGCTTCCCTCAGGAGACAACTCACCACTCAAACTAGTGTCAGCGTCGTTGACCTCAGGAACAGCTCCAACGTCATCAGCTGCTGGTGAGGCAAAGGAAACATTATTTGATAAATTAATAGGAAAGCTCGGGTACATGAATCTAATTGCACAAAATATGTTTGGTTTTAGACTTACGATCTGTATTTCTGTATGTAAGAATAAACTAGAAAGACAAATCGATAGATAATGTACATAACAGAGAGAGTGGGAGATGGATTAAACAGAACCTGCAGTTTCTTGCAGAGCTGGGGCAGTCGATGCAGTATCTGATTCGGTAATAGTACCGTTTCCATCAGGGCTAGCTCCAACCGCATCAGTATCAGTTAGTACTGCAGCTGCAAATTCTTCCACTGCATTAAGAGTTTGTGATTGTTTCTCATCTTCCGTGACAATTTCATCAACTCCACTTTCTTTTACATCAGTATCAGTTAGTACTGCAGCAGCAAATTCTTCCACTGCATTAAGAGTTTGTGATTGTTTCTCATCTTCCGTGACAATTACATCAACTCCACTTTCTATTACATTCTCGGTAGCTGTTTCAACAGGTGAGTCAGTTTTCAAATCGCTTGTTGTGACCTCTGTCTGAATAGCTTCCTCAATTGTTGGATTTACAGTAGGTATATCCTCTTCAGGAGTCAAACTTCCAGAAACTGCATCTTCTTCCTTCTCCAAGGGAGTATCTATAATAGCTGTTGAGGAGCCAACCGTTGAACTGATTCCCACATTTTCTTCAATTGCAGAAATATCACCTTCAGCATTTTGTTTGACTGCAGGGGGGACATCATCTGTCAACTTGCTGCTTACTGGTTCACCCTGTACACCAGGAACATCCGGTACAGTTTCCCCTTGCTTGACAGTTTCCTTAATTTCTTCCAAAGTTGTTCCAGGTGATGGTTTTTGAACTTCACTCTGAGGTTTCTCCCTCTCATCCAAAAAAGAAGAAATATCCTTGTTCTTACGAAAAGCCAACACAAAAGGGTTTGTTGCAGTATGGACAACTCCTTGGTTAAATGTTGTAGTCGAATCTGTAGCATCTTCCTCAGTCTTCATAGTCAATGTTACTTGTCCTCTGTTGATACGCAAAACACGCACATTAATTTCTTGACCAACCTCCAGCCTAGTGTTTCCCATAACATTATCAAATCCATCATCAGGTTCCTCGGATACAGGCAGAAATCCTTCCTCCCCTTCAGGAAGAGATATAAAAGCACCACTCCTAGCCAGATTCTTCACTGAACCAACCAGTAGCTGCCCTATGACAAGTTTTGTGCTTTTCGTCACATTATCTTTCCTTGAACTGGGTTTTGAATTGCTCCTCTTCCCAGATCCAGCTTTCTCCGTCTTGATGGGTGCATCTTTTCGTTGCTTACCAGTGTCAGCATTTTCACGCATAGAGAGAGAAATGCGCCGAGTTTCATTATTCACTTCAATCAGTTTCACCTTAACTTCTTGGCCTATAGAAACAACACTTGCAACGTCTTTAACAAAGCTATCACTCAACATTGAAATATGAACAAGGCCATCTGTGAAAGCACCAAAATCAACAAAGGCACCAAATGGCTGGATAGATTTTACTTTCCCAGTAAAACTTGCTCCAGGAATCAAATCCTCATTCTTAACAGGAGGCATCTCACTTTTCCTTGCAGGTCTTGAACGCTTGGCTTTAGCTGCATCAGGGTTGGCATCAGACTTAGAGGATGAATCTTCACTTATTCCAATTTCATTTGAAGAAATTTCACCAGAATCTTCATCTGCAACAGGTGGACCTGCTTCCTCCACTGCTACATCTGTTTCTGTGGCTGATATGGAGGTTCTAGACTTCTTATGAAAAGAACGTATACTTTTGTTTTGAGGAAACGTTCCACTGGCAACAAATGAAGGTAATAGAAATCTCCAAGATGATGATCCAGGTTTTGCAGTGCTCCGTGACAAGTTGAGTCTTGTTATAGTGTTACTCTTCTTTGTTGAATAGGTGAATCCAGGAATAATTGAAACATTGCCAATAGAGCATGGTATTACAGGATTCATGTTGGCTTGAATTTTAATACTTGAGTTATATATTCAGAATCAGTTCATCTGTCACCTTGAGAAAACATACGAAGGATATGAACATCAGTAAGAACTGAGGTAACAAGTTTTTGCCTATGTGGCCACTATATAACGATATAAATTTATGGTACTGATGGGAAAAAAATGCGTCAATCAGAATAATTTTACAAATACACAAATTACATTACATAACCTGCTCCATATATCAGTACCAATGTTCACAAAAACATCAAGCATAATCACATATTTTACAAATCATGAGTAAATTCTTGACTACAAGGCAGTTAAACTGACTCCATGATAACTACCCACTTGAATTTTACTGCAACAAAGACAATTAATGGATCAAGGCTACATGACAAATGCTGGGAGATTTGGTATATCAGGATTTCCATTTTGCGTAGTGGGGTAATTAACCTCACAAATGCAGTTTTTAATGATGTAAGAGTCTGTTTGGTTTGATAAAATATTTTGAGTGCATTTCCCATTTTCATTAATAACTATAAAAAAATGTCCTGTTTTAAGTTTATTTCCTATTTCCAAAAACATGTACACCAATCAAACAACAACAAAATCTCACGATTTTCTATACAGATGTTTGCAAACATGAAACTGAGTGGAAAAAAAAAAGTAGGCTTTTTGTAGTATTAATGAAAAAATAACAGAAAGTAGAAATTAAAATTGTTTTCTTCAATCAAAGAGAACTACTTTTTTCATAAAATTGTATACCCTATAATATGATAGAGTAACTTTCATCTAATTGCTTTACTCATACATGAGGTTTAGAAGCTTACATAGCTCCAACTTCAACTATTTCACCTTGTTCAAAATCCAAAAAGCTGAGTTGCTGAATTTCAATATCTGGTTTTGCCAATACAATTCTAGCATGTTGAGTTATCCCTTAGTGTTATCGATTTTAACGACATCATAACAGAATCACAAATTACCAGCAAGTGAAAATTGGCATTTCTATATGAATGTAGCAAGCAACATTACATCATACCACATACCATTACTTGTTAAAACTACAAGTAAAGACAATTTGAAAACCACACCCCACAACTGCATATCAGGCCTATAAATTAAACCAATAAAAGAAAAAGTCCTTTTAAGCTCATTTCATGAAAATACCACTACACAAGCATACAATTGTCGAGACCCTGAAACCCCACGAATCCTTTTCCAAAATTAACAAAATTAGCTTAGTGAAGTAACCTGCAAAGGAATATATTCTTGTTCAATTTCAAGTACAGAGTGGAAAAAGAATGTTCGGAGTACAGTTTGCAACAATTATAAGTATGTTCGAAGCTCAATTAAGAAATTTTAACATAGTACTGCAAAATTCAAGCAACGATAAGAAGTGGCACAGTGAAAACACGAACGACCCATCATAGTGTGAAGCAGAATATGTACCTCGGAAGCTTCAAAAGGCCAAAAAAAATCAAAGAAAATTTTGAGGAAAAAAAAAAGGAGAGTGGAAAACGAAGTCTTTTTGGTGAAACACGAAATGGGTATGGATGATGATAGATAGAGGGTGCAAGTGGAAGGAGGGAAATGAATGGCGAGGCTTTAAATCCTTATCTCGAGCCAACGTTGTTGTTTCTTGTCTTTGGTTCCAAATAAACGCTGAAGCTTATCGGCTTCAGCTTCAGCCGAATGAGCAACGCTGATCACTGAGCCGTATGATTGGGCTTCATAGCCCAAATAAGCCCGTGAAAATTGGGCCTAAAACTGGGCTTAGCCACTAGAATAACTATACTCCGAACTTTGTCAACCAAAAGCAAAGTATTCATAATTAAATTTTAGCAGTATTATTCTATATTGTAATAAAAAACAATACAAAATTATAAGAAACATTAGGCAGAGAGAAATCATATATAAAGAATAGAATGAAATTATAATTGCTTATTAGAAAATTAATTATGATAAAATTAAATATCTTGTATAACAAAATACGAGGTTATTAAATTTCAATAATTTATTATGTGAATTAGTATTCGCAAACATTTTACGTAATACTAATTAGTAATAGCAATAAAACTACTCAGAAAAATAATTAAATTATTCTCTCTTTTTTCATAGGTGTGTTTATAAACATGTATTAGAATGCGAAAGTTTTTATTTTGAGCGCACATGTACTTTAGTTTAGATCATTCAATTATATAATGAAATCTAACCATATAATATAATATGATCAATCTTGTCTATTTAATTGAACAAACTAATTTGATTATTTATGTGTTTAAATTTTGTGTATTTATTCTTCTTCGTATGACCTCATATAGTTAAATATGAATGTGATGCTTTCTCTCATGAATCATGATACATATCCGATGCTAAATTTAATTATGAATTAAACATTCTATTAAGAGCACGTTTTATATCTGCACTAGGGATTAGTAAGACTTTATCCATAAATAAACTATTTGTCCTCAATTGTTTTCTATTAATTAAAAAAATACACATTGAAAAGTACAATATTTCATTACTAGAAATTCTCATATTACATGAAATTTTTTTTTTGCAAATTTGTTAAAAGAATTTGTAAGAAAATATTTCTTTTTCTCTCATCTTTTTTAAGAATCTTTATTGGCAGGTAATATTTTCGTGGGTAATTATTTCTTGCAAAATTATAAAATTTGCAAGTATTTCCTACAAAATTTGTTGCGAAAAATGTTTTATAAAAAATATTTTGTAAAATAATTGGTAGCAATTTTTTGCAATTTTTTTTTCACAACAAAAATTTGTAAATATTTCTTACGAAAAAAAATTCAAAACAAAATTGACAAAAAATATGAATTTTTTAATAATGTTTAATTCTTGTTAAATAATAAAAAAAATACCTAGCATTTCATTCAAATTCAATACAATTTATATTTGAATCAACAAATACATTTACCTACCAATAAAAAAAGAAAAAAAAATCTATAATTTACTCGAAAAGCTTGTAAATAGTAAAAGAATAGTAAAAATATCTCTCACAACACGTGTACAAAATAAGTTATTATGCTACACACACACGTAATAGACACAATAATATTTAATTTGAGATATGATTGTGTTTGCAACAGTTAGGTGAGTTCAAATGTGAAAAGAATACTATATAATAGAAAGAAATAATAGATGATTAGTCATGATGTGAACCCAACAGCTACAGCAACAGTAAAAAAAGAAGAAAAAAAATAGAATATGATATCATGAAAGAGTTAAACTTTGTTAAAAGGAGAACTATTAACTGAAAACCAACAAAACTATTTATTTGTCAACCTTTAATTTTCTCCAATTATAACCAAATTAAAGACTAATCATTATCATAATAGAAATTAGGTTAACATGGAGTCATGAATTGATTAATATTCGAAACGTGGGTAAAGAGACAAAGTAATTACTTGGGTTTGATCAGACACCCAATGTCCAAATACATTTGTCAATGTTTATTTAACTGCTTCTGAATTTATTTATTCTCTGGTTTTCACTGCTATTCTAGGTTAATCATAATACCTACCTAGTCTTGTTTGGATTAGGTTTCTATAAGTACTTGATTAAGTTTATAATTAATCACTTAAAACTCGTGTATGATTTCAATCTTTACACAGTTATCCCTTGTTCCAAGTAATGAATTCAACTTGGGAATAATATTCATCAAAATGTCATGATGTTTTATGTAAATAATTCTACCTTAAAAGTAATAAAATTTCCAAATCTATACAAGTACAATTTTCCAACAAAAACAACTACCTTTAGTTTTAGTTCTATGACTTTTGTTAGTTTCACACATTTACTACTTTTTATTTTATCTTTTAATTATTTTTTATTTTTAAGATTTCACGTCAGTTAGTGATAAGATAATTTATAATATATAAGTGGGTATAAATTTCACTTTACACATTAATTATATAGAATTATATTAGACTTAAACCCAACTTTTTAATATGGTAAAATCATTTAAAACTCTATTATAGTAAAATCTATTGTTTGTAGAATCTATTACATCACACGTTATCGAACCATCTCGATTCACACCCGAGACCAAAAGCCTTTTCCTTTTGGCCTTGTCCCAATATGCTTCGGTTCAGGAATTGGTGCAGAATATTAAAAACAACCGCTGTCAAATCTCCTTCATTCACTGATGGATAAGATATATTTACAATATATGAGAGTACAAACTTTATTTTATAAACCGATTTTGTAAGATCAAGTTAGATTTAAAATTAACTTCTTAACATGACGTCAAAGTTATGAGTTAGATCATATATCTTATTAAAATTTGATGTTTATTGATTTATTGTTTAAACCGCTATCGGATCATTATCAAACAATTCATTAATGTTTCGTGCTCGAGATATATATAAATCTACCACCTATTTCTTCCCAATTCAGCGATCAAGGACATAAACAAAGGATTTTCTTTACTTAAAAGCTCTTTGTGCATTTCAACTATGATAAAAGGGCAGATTATTCTAACCCACCTCCTTCATTTCTCGTAGAATCTCATTCTTCCCGCTATACAATATTCCAAAAAATAATCAACAGAATCCTAACCCCTTTTTCAAAATCTCCATTAAAGATTAAAAAAAGAAGCTTATATATTCCTCAATGTTACGTCAACCACTTCATTTAACACCAACACATCATCAAGTATATGTTAATTGGGAAGCAACACACACTTTAAGAATATGATATTAGCTTTCATAACCCCTTTTTAAGTTTCATAACCAATGAGGAATTAATCTGAACGCACACCAAAGTGATGCATTTAGGTAATTTAGCATTAAGGAAAAAATTGGTAATATTAATAATGAAATAAATTTAAGAATTTTTACTTTTATTTTTTGTGTGTATAGAAGGCATGTTTTTCTCTTTCCGTGAAACACACGGAGATATTATATAAGTGAAGCATGTGTGGAACTGTGAATAATAATTTGAAGATTTTGGGGGAAATGACATCATGGGTATGGTTGAGATTTCGTTTATAAATTAAGTGTAAGTACCAAATTGTTGTTTAAAATAAGGTTTCATGAATTAAAAAAACGACCAAATTAATCTGAGAGAAGAAAATCTTTATGACACGTGAAAAGGACAGAGTATCTGTCATGTCATGCATGACCGAATGTGGCTGCTCCATCAGTCAACACTACGCACAACCAATCGATTCAACAATTTCAATTCACATTTTTCAAACGAAAACGAAAACAATAAATTGAAATTAGTGACTACGATTATACAGAGATTAAATATACAAACGAACACAGGCGCGTTAATTTTTTAAAATTTTAATTTAAAATCAATAATAAATATATAATTTTTAAAAGTTATTAAATATAAAATTAAAAAAAAATAATAGGTGTAAAAAAAAATTAAATAATGATTTAAGACAAAAGAGATTTGGAGAAAAATGATTAAAAGTAAATTATTTATAAAATAATTAATTTTTAAATAACTAAAAGTAAAACGGGTATTATGAAATGTGGATACAAAAAGAGGAATCCCTTTTATTATTATTATTATAGATTTTTAGTCTTTTAATTTTTAGTAAATTTTAGAATTAATTTATTTTAAAATTTTAGATCAATTTAAATTTTTATTTTTTGAAATACATAAATTTAATCTTTTTAATAAAATTTTGTTAAGTTTATTTGACATTTCAAACACATTTCATAATAGTATTTAACTTAATATTAAAGTGAAAATATGTCAAATAATATAAACAATTCAAATACAATCCTAAAATGCGTACGAAACATCAAATAAACCTAACAAAATTTGATTAAAAGAACTAAATCCACATATTTCAAAAAATAAAAAACTAAAATAATTCAAAGTTTCAAAATAAACTAATTTCAAAATTTATGAAAAATAAGAGAAACAAAAACTTATTTAACCCTTGTCTATATACATTTCTACGTAAAGATATGATGAAGAAATTTACCTTCAAAAATTGAATGTCAAATGTAATAATAATTAATATTCTCTGACTTGTCTTTTATTGCGTGCCTATATCAACTTATACAATATATCAAAATTTGTAAGTAATAATTAATTTTTATAATAATAAAAATATCACTATAGTAATTAATTTGAATTTGAATTTAAATTTATAAAATAAAAAATTTTAATAAATAAAAAAGTTTTCATTATAAATAAAAATATAATTAATTACTTGATAATTAAAATAATTTATATTATAAATTGATCGCTAATTATAACGATTAAATTTTAGTTATTAAAGAAATTAGTTTTTAATTATTCATTTAAAAATTAATATCTCTAATGGTTAAATTTTATTGATTAATTTAAAAATCAATTAATAATAGAAATTATTTTTACTACAAGAGTTACTAATAATTTTTAATTTATAAATTAATATCCAAATTAATTACTAATGATTAATTATTATTTTTTACTAAAAGTTATTATTTAATTATTTTTTTTAGTGCAAATATTTTTTTTTCTTGAACATAATGTTCGAAATATAAATATTATCAAAATATATTTTCATAAATTTTAACCAAAAAGAAATCATCACATCGTATTTCTATTAATACATTAAATTTAATTAAATCATACAAAAGACAATCGAATCTCTATTAATCCATTTTAGAAATTTTAAGAATAAAATTTTAAATTTAATTAAATCTTACAAAAATTAATTAATAAGATAAAATTTACATCTACCGTATTATAAGTTTATTTTATTTCTAATTGATATAAAGTATTTAACAAGAAAACTAACTATTAACTAATTTTATTGGAACTTATATCGATATTTTAGTATAGAAAATGTAAGTTAAATATGCTTGTCCATTTTCTTTAAGAACTATCACAAAATACTACAAGAAATAATATATATATATATATATATATATATAAAGTTAAAATTAGTTTATAAATAAATAAACAAGTTTCTATAAGTTAACTTTATATTTTGAAATTTTCATCTGATTTTATTTATTTATTATTTTTTTAAATAATGTTATAGAAAACCTTGTACAAATCATGATAAATGTATTTATTTATATCAAAACTCAACCAACCATAAATAAATATTTTACTAGAGGAATATATTAGAGATTCTATATCATAACGACGACATATCAATATTTATTTATTTATTTTGCTTTTATCCATGCAATTTTAAGTATATAGTTTAAGTGAAGATGGTGATTAAAATGTGGGTTTAAAATGTAGAAAAGGAAAAATATAATAAATTTATGAGCATTGAAGATTTTGGGGGTGTCCATATAATTCTTGGTAAGATACAACTTAGAAACATAATGAAATAAATATAGAGAAGAGAAATGTTAATTATTAATTATACTTGTGTGAGAAATAAATAATGTAACATAATAACTAACATCACAGCTTTTCGTACTATATTATGAATTAAATATGATGTTGTTAACCACTGTACTTGTTGTGCCATTGAATCCTTCCAGCATGTATCTTATCAAAATTAAACAAAGCAAATGAATAAAGCTTCTTGAATTGAAATACATAAAAACCCTAATATGATTGAGCCATAAAATAATGCAAACAAGAAGCTGTTCACTCCTAATCAATACAGCACACACACAACAAATGAAATTAAGATTGAACATTAAATAATGAAAACTTGACATTTACATGATAAAAAAAATAAGAATTTAGATTCTCTTCTAATTTTTTTTTTTTCTATTGTGCTTCCATAATTATCACTAATTTTAACGTTTTAAAATATTAGTACAATATATTTTTAAAGGTTAAATATGTTTTTGGTCCCTCAAGTTTTAGTGGAATTTGAAATTAGTCATTTTTCAAAACTTTTGATAAATTTAGTCCTTCATTTTTAAAAATGCGTAAATTTAGTCATTTTAACAAAATTTTGTTAAGTTTATCTGACGTTTCAAGTGCATTTCATGATAATATTTGAATTTTTTATACTGTTGACACATTTTTGTTTCAATGTTAACTTAAATATTATCATAAAATGCGTTTAAAAATGTCAAATAAACTTAACAAAATTTGGTAAGAATGACTAAATTTACGTATTTCTAAGAATGAAGGATTAAATTAGTATAAAGTTTCAAAAAAAGATTAATTCCAAAATTTACTAAAATTTAAGGAATCAAAAATATATTTAACTCTACTTTTAATATTCAGTAGGATCGAAAAAAAAAATTAATAAAAAATCTGAACTAAAAAATGAAAGTGCATCAGAAAATGATATCCAGGATAGATTATAAGAGCACTAGGGGATGTTGGTTTTGTGAGACAAGGAGGACCTATGATGTTAATGCTGCCTCATTTCCAAGTAATAAGTGGGACTTTTATCAAACATTTTATAATCAAGATTCATATCTAAACCCTAAACCATGTGTTGAATTTTGCATATTTTTTTTTTTCTCTTCACATGTGGGTCACCACCATTTTCCTTGAAGTTTCCAAGGTCCCAGTACAGTTGTGACAATTATATTATTTTTATGGATATACTGTTCATAGAGACTTCTTATACTTTTTATTTTATTCTCACAAAATCTTCTGCCAAACCAAAATATGGATTACATGTGTACAAAAATATTTCCTAAGCATCTTAAGAAATTAAGATATCTGAAAATATAATAAGTTTTTCTCAATCATGCAGTTTAATTTATGAGGCAGGGGCAGGGACACTGACACCCTTAATTTTTTATTTTTAAATTTTTGGATGCATTTATTTTAAAATTAAAAAGAGACAATAATTTATTGTTCTGTAATTTGTATTCACAGAACATTTTTTTTTCTCGTTATTATTATTATTAGTTGCATATCCAAATTAAAGATGTAAGGAAAAATCTATGATACCCATATGTGACAGAAAAAAAAAATGTATGGTTTTGCTTATAAAATAGAGAATCGGACAATTAAAGCATACATTTTTACTCGTGGAAGATTTTGTGGATAATATATTCTTTCTTAAAAACAAAGTGAGAAATCTTAAAAGTTGACAGATTCCTAGTTTCTAGCTACTTTTTATGGAGAAATCATTGGCTTCGTGATTAAACCATTCTCGTCGAAACCAAGAATGATAGTGAAATCCAATAATCACATGATTAATATAATATTTTTAATTCAGGTTTCGAACAAAAATTACTTGTTTCCTCTGATTTATTAGTAATATACCATTATATTTTTACTTTAAAATTTAATTTTAAAATCACAAAAATATATTATCATGTTGAGTCTTTTTAAAGAATTTATTAGGAACAATGAAATATAATTCATTCACAATAGAGATTAGCACGGTCTCGATTTAAAACTTTTAAGACAGTATTTTATGGATTTTCTTTTTAATATAATCTTCAACTTATTATTTTAGTAGTTAACGTGAAACTTAGGCAGAAACTTGGATTTTTAAAGATATATAATATCTTGAAGACAATTTTTTGTGGATGATTTAAAAAAAGTTAGTGGAATGTAGTTTATTTTAGCTGTGATCTCTCTAAAATAGAGTTACTGCAACATACGATCTATAAAATGTCTATATACTTTATGATTTATTTTTTATATAGAGTATAAAATGTTTGATGTTCTCTTGTATATATTTATCTTCTGACATTTTTTGTATGCGAGATTAGGTATTTTAATGTCTATTTTTTTTTATAATTTCATTATTAGTTATTGTTGTTAAAAAGTATATTATAATTCTAATTCAATCTTATAAAATCATTGGAAAATAAATGTGGAATTTTCAACACTATATGATGCTCCTACACGTCTCATAAATGGCGTGTTCTGCGTCCGACATGTATCGAACATCGACACTTGTACGATACTTGTAGGACATACTATGTCCAATCTAAATGATATTTTTTTATCTTTGACATGATTTTGATGATTAAAAAAAGGAACAAATCTTATTCTATCACTACTTTTCGCATATTGGATATTAGATAAATAGATTGGATTCATTTTTGTGTTAGTTGACAGTTTCAAACTTAACATGTATATACACGTCGTGTCCCGTGTCTTATTTTTTTCAATTTAGTCATATCTTTGTATCTGTGTTCGTGTCGTATCCGTACCCATGTTCGTATCCGGGCAACATAGTTATATATTAAGAAAGAACGACCTAATAATAGTTGAAATAATAGACCACACAAACAACAAATTTCGTTAGAATAAATTTTAACACATACTCTGATACCATATTAAAAAATAAACTTTAAACATAATTGAATCTTACAAAATTGACTTATAAAATGATATGTGCACTCAATTTATAAATTATATATCGACTAGCACCGGTCGATGTAACACTTTCAACAATGTCAATAAAAAAAAAAAACAAAGAATATAAAAGTACAGGATCGACTATTCCCTGTCAATGCCATTGTTTATAAAAGGCTTAAATATACATTTGGTCCCTATTTTTGTTGATTTTATTCAATTTGGTCCCTATTTTCGTTTTATGTTCAATTAGATCCTCATTTTCGTCAAATTGTGGTCAATTTGGTCCTTTTCACTAAC
>Ga0209589_1008302_pt1 | contig 16257 bp, 6 predicted proteins | sample CowpeawhiteBW_FD_187525 | JGI IMG/M metagenome (GOLD analysis project Ga0209589, IMG submission 187525) | Root nodule microbial communities of legume samples collected from California USA - Cow pea white BW (SPAdes) (version 2) | ecosystem: Host-associated > Plants > Roots > Nodule | place: USA... | reverse complement strand
AAGTTGCACAATATCTCAACCAAAACTCACTAATTTAATTTTTTGAAAGATTGGAATTTGGAAGGCCATGTAGCTTAAAATTACAAAAGGGTCACTGCCAAAGTACCTCAACCCACCAAAAGGAAAGCCAGAAAAATAGATTCAAAGAAAAGCAGAGGAAAAACATGAGACCTGATAGGGGTAGCACCGACAACGAGAGCAGAAGCGTGAGCGCGGCGATAGGAAGAGGAATTGCGAAGCTTGAGGCAGTGCTTGACAAATGGGTTAGAAGCACTGGTTATGAGCTTGGCTTTGTCGTCGTGAGAGGTTCCTTCTTCTCGTTGCTGTAGCTGTTGCTGTTGGAGTGGTGGAGTGACCGAAAGACTTGGCTTAGAACACCATATTTTTTGTGTATGAGGATATAAAATGGAAGCACATTGCATTTCGGTCTGTGTCTTTTTCCACTGCTGCAGATTTTATTGGCCAAATGCTATCTATTGAATTTAGCCCTAACACCAAATTAAATAATTTGTAGGACATGTACCCAAAAAATTGAGAGAAATAAAATTGACTTACATATCAAGAATTGGAGTGAAGGATCTTCATTATTGAGATTGAATGTAATTTATTAAACTTTTTATTTTATTTTTTAGTATATATTGTATTCAGTTTCAATCTTCTACTTGTAATTTAATATTGTTCTTCAATGCTTAGCATAAGTGAAATTCTTATACCATTCTCTTTCTCAGTTCTGTATTATTGTCTTCTAGGTACCGTTCTCTTCTCGTATTTTCTGATAATGATATTTTAAATATTTTTATTGATTTATTTTCTCTCAATTTCTTCATACCCTTTTATGACTTCTTTTTTCAATTCAATGACAGGGTCCATTTCCACTTGTTGAAGAGGAGGTGAAATCTAAATGCTCAAGGGTGAATCTTGATGAGATCTCAAATACATACGTTAGATGTGTGCATGTTGGTCCTTACAATTCACTTATTTTTTCTTCAGCCATCACGAGTCCCAAATTTTAATTGGATTTATTTGTTTCCCTATTGGCAATAAATGTGAGCTTTTTTACTTTATACTTTATTCTTATCTATGTATTTATATGATAATTATTTTCATACTGATATAGAATCGAGTTAACATCCGGATGCATTTGTTTCTTTATTAGGATTCATTTAAGTTTTAATTACTTAACAGTATCTTTATTGAAGTGGCATAGGCATGAACTTCTTGAAAATTCTGGCATTCTGGCATTCTGGCACACAAAATCAATTTACAACAGCATTCTTCTGTCAGGGAGTTCTTTATTAATTATAAATAAATTACTTCAACCTCCCTTCTGTTGTTTATCCTACTTGCTCGGAATCCTCAATTTGTGAAACCTATACGAAACACCTATTCCAAATTTATGTCACGCCTTATTTTTGAACAATAGTGACAAAACAAACCATTGCAGACTTGTACTTGATTGTGAGAATTCTTTGCAACCAACCAGAAGAGAGTTCATGGTAATCAATTTGGGGCAGGGGAATGTGTTTGTCCTGCTATACTACTTTCACAAAGAATGATTTTTACGTGAATCACTAATTTTTTACTGGGGAACAACGCATTACACTGATTGTGATTATAGTGTATCATGCTTTTCACTTACTGCATGAATAACACTTTCTCTAAAACAGAACCAAGCATGAATACGGGAGCAACATAGAAATAGGCAGAAAAGACACTTTCCCTTACTGCACTGAAACATTGAACCAGGCAGAGAAACCCCTTGCCATAAACAAACTCTGCACTTTGTATAACACAAATTGTATACCAAATCACCAAATCTTACCCGATAACAAAATGAAACCCAAATCCCAAATTATAGATACAAAACGAAAAGTAATAAAATCAATTTAAAAAAATTAACCAAAACAGGAGGAAAACCCTAAATTGCATACCTCAGAGTGTGAAACATACTAACCTTTTATTCACTATTCAAGAACTTCATTGAGAGGAAGATGAACAGAAGTGAGACGGTGATGTTGAGAGGGAGGAGACGCACAAAAGTGAGGCGGTATGATGGTGCAAGGAGGGAGGCGCACAGAAGTGAGGCGGTGTGGTGGTGTTGAGAGGTGGTGCGGTGGTGTTGAACTGTGAAGAAGATTCAGCCAAATTCGTTTAAAATACCAAAATGGTTTAATTACTTGTAAGGTATCCGTTTCTTGTTAGTCTGTCAAATCGGTACTCGGTTTTAAAAAGGTGACAATTGTATACCTAAATACGTTTATGTGTATCAATCGAGTCCATTCTATTAAATTGTGACAAATGACGTTAAGAATGTGATGATGTGGCAATTGTGAATGAATACGTGTCAATTTAAAAAGCACTTGTGACTGAAAAAATAATTGTACTGGTTTGGTATATTTAAAAATCAGTGTTGTACCCTAATTGAGGAATTAGGTTTTCGCTAATTTCTTCCTCTACTTCATCTCTTTTGCCTTCTTTCTTCTATTATTTTGTAGTTCGTTGTTGATTTGAAGAGGTCATTTTTGGTGAATCTGCAATGTCTCGCAATGAAAGGTGTTCATGTTCTTCGTGGGATTCGCAAAAACAAAGTGTCTCCTCCACTGATGGTTCGTATAGGGTGTTGGGTGAATCCCCTCTTTGCTTTGGTGGGGAGATTGTTGTGTTGAGAGTGGCTAAAACAGTTAAGAATGCTGGAAAACAGTTTTGGGGTGTCCTAATTATAAGGTTGTAGTAGATGTATGACTTTAATTTAATTTTGATTGAATCTTTAATTAACATTGACTGTTATGTATTAATGTTGGATTCTTGATTCTTGCAAACAGCAGAGTGGTGGGAATGAGGTATTTAAAGGGTGCAATTACTTCAAATGGTTGAATGAAGATAATGGAGATGAAAAAGATGCTACCATTGGGAGACAAAGGAGAAATATTTATACCCTGGAAAAAGCACTTGTGATTTCTGATAAATGGGTTAAAATTTTAAGTGTGATAATAATGTTTTTGCTTTTCGTTAATGTAATATTAGTTTGCAAGTTAGTACAAAAGAACTGCTGAAATGTTGTTAGAGTGACTATTTCAGTAAATAGCAGTGTAATGTTGTAATGAATTGTTATTGAATGAATGAGAAGTTTGAGTGATATTGTTCACTAACTCAGTTTTTGATTTATTCACACTTAACAATTTTTGATAATGAAGATAAAGTGCCCATATGAGAAAACAGATAATATTAAAGTGGTTCAGAATGCCATTTGACTACATAATATTGTTCTTCAAAAAATTTGTAGTGAGTTTGTAAATAACAACACTAAGTAAGGTGCTTCCAAAATAACATTACTACATTCTAAAATAACAACACTGATTTTGTAAATAACAACAAATACATATTAATGTTCCAAAATAAAACAATTGTTCCCTAATTTCTTCATGGCTTCGTGATTGGTCCCCTCCTAAATGACAATTTTTCTCTGAAAGTGGTTGTTGTTGTTGGTTGAATTAGATTGGTTGAAGTAATCTGACTTGGTTGAGGTACTTGAGTCTGTTGGCATGAAGAATTTTGGGTTGGCTGGGTAGGGTGACTTTGTTGTTGATTTGTTGCTGCTGGCACAACTGGTTCAGATGCAGTAATCTGACTTTGCTGAGCACCACTCATATCAGTTGGTTGAGTAGGTTGACTTGGTTAAAGTGAATCAGTTGGCTGATTTGCTTGAGTTTGTTCAGTAGGTGTTATTCCTTCTTGTGTAACTGTTGGAGTTGGTTGTTGCTCTGTTGGAGGTACCTGAGGACAAGTATTTCTTTTGTGTCCAAGTGCTCTGCAAATCGCACATTTTTTACGTGTTCCACCTTGCCTCATTTGCGTGTCATCCTTCCTCAGCTCCCAGGACTCCAACCTTCGTTTCTTTTTTGGTCTTACAGGCATCACTCTTTTAGCAGGAGGTAACACATCATCATAAGATGTCACTTCCCACAGATGAGGTCCATTCACAGGATATATCATTGACAAATAGGTCTCCTCCTATGTTGACTTTAAAAACCAGTGTGGGAGATAATCCTCTGCATTCAAATTCAGAAATCGAATGACACTCAGTGCGTGACTGTAGGGAATTGTTGTTATGGTCCATTTCCTGCAGCTACACTCTTGTTTGTCTAAATCCACCACAAATTTCTCCCTAATCATAGAAGTATGGCTGACCTCAAATAGTTGTTGTCCAGACCAGCTGCAATGAAGACAAAATATAATTAAATAAAAGCCATAACAGATTCAAATTTAATCAAACAACATTGCAATTAGTTCCATCAAATATGTTTACCTTGGTAACCAATATTTGGTCTTGTCTGCTTCCTTCTCTAGTCTGTCTTTAAGTTTTGGCCAAATAGAACCATGAAATGCATTTACCTTCTTTCTATTGGAAGCCCATCTTTGCATCAGATACATTCGAATTTCTTCCATCATGGTTATGATGGGTTTACTCCTGGAATCCACTATTGTGCTATTGAAACCCTCAAACATGTTGTTGACATCATTGTCAAATGCTGGCCTTGATGTAAATCTGGACCTGGACCAGAATCTGCTTGCAGGGCAAAAAACCAGTTTAAATTAAAAACAATTTACAACAAGCATTTCTATCATATGGTTACATAAAAACAGTATTTAAAAACAATATTTAAAACATGCCTTGGGGGAATTTGTATCAGATGCTTAAAAGCATCAACATTCAACTCTTTAATGTCCCTCATCACAGTCTCCCATGCTTGAGGGTGTGTGGCATATGTTGCTTTCCAAAGTAGATGCTTTAGATTTTTGCCTGGGAATTTTTTCCTGAAATTGGAGTATATATGACGTACACAGAATCTTTGATCCACACCAAGCAACAATTCTTGCAATGCTGGAAGCAGTCCCTGCAATTTTGAGTGCATAACAAGTGATTTGTCAAATATTTAGGACTCAAAATTAAACATTAAAATAGGAGGGAATATAGTTACTTACTTTTTGTTGGTCTGACATGAAAGTGATTTTGGAACAAATTTCAACTCCTCCTAGGTCTTCTATCATGAAATCAAGAAACCATGTCCATGTTTCCTTATTCTTTACTTCTACCATAACGTATGCCAATGGAAGCATTTGGTCATTTCCATCTCTGTCCATAGCTATTAACAGTTCTCCCCCATATTTTCCCTTCAGAAAACAACCATCTACACCAATTATAGGCCTACAACAGAAGAAGCTATCTTTACAAGCCTTCAGGCATACATATAGTCGTTTGAAAATTGAATTGCCCTCATTCTCATCAACATGGACTTTGACAGTGGAACTTGGATTTGACCTTAACAGCTCATGTGCATAGTCATAAACTCGTTTATATTGTTCTTGGAATGATCCATCAATGTTGTTGTATGCCATAGTCCTAGCCCTAAAGGCCATTGATCTTGAAACATCAATGTTCCATTTTCTCCCTATTTTGTTTTTCAAATCAGTCAACTTGATATTTGGGTTCTCTCTTAGTGTTTTTTCTAGCCTCCCACTTAACCACTTTGAAGTCATTAAACTCACATTGAATTCCCTATTGCATGTGTGAGTGTTGATAATTCTCCTTAACTGCCATGTACTTTGTGCTGCTTTATAAGAACAATATGCATACCACTTGCATTTACCCTTCGCACCTAAACACTTCACATAAATTCTCCTTTTGTCATTTCTAAATTTTTTTAACTTTCTGCCATTGTGCATACCATAAGTTCTAATAACCTCAGTGAATTCTTCCTTCTTAGCAAAGTACGTCCCAACTTCCCAATTATAGTCTTCCATACTTTTGGGCATGGGGAATATCCCAAAGTTACCATACTTATCTCTATCGTCATCACTTGCATCACTATTTTCACAACTATCTAATGTCTCAGACTCCCATTCACTATCAGACAACCCCCTGTCAAACACATTTTTACCCTTTGGATTTGTTCTAGACGAACCACTTGTTCCTTCAATTATAACATCATAGAGATCATCCTCCAATTCCTCGGTTTCAATTCTAACATCATACAACTCATCCTCACCCATTACTTCCTCTTTAGAATCAGTCCAACTCCTCACCTCATAGTCATCATCACCCTCATAGTATGTTTCCTCACCCTCCATATCATCTTCTTCATCAGCCTCAACCTCCACATCCATATCGGGTTGTTCAGCTGCTTTAACCTCCATTTCACCCTCATCCGCACCTGCACCAGCCATCACAACAGGTTCTTCATCAGACTCACCCTCCATTTCACCCTCACTTGCACTATCCACTTCAACTTCCACCTCAACCCCACCCATCACTACAACTTCTTCATCAGCCTGAACCTCTACCTCCACATCACCCTCACCCTTATCTGCACGACCTACAACAACTTCCACCTCAACCCCACCTATGACTACATGTTCTTCATCAACTACAGCCTTCATATGACCATCACCCTCACCCTGACCTACAACATCCACACCAACTTCCACCTCAACCCCATCCACCACAGCAGGTTCTTCATCAGCCTCAGTCTCCACATCAACCTCACCCTCAACTGCACCATCCACGCCAAGTTCTGCCTCACTCCCACCCTTTATCATATGTACTACTATAGGTTCACAAACGAAGTGCACTATATAAAGGTGCACTTGACCATTTAGTGTGGCGATGTTGACCATGTGACATGCACCTCTATCATCGGTCAATAATTCCAGCCTTCCATCCAATACAACACCTCCACCTACTGAATACCACAATTCTTTGACATTCATGTAACCCAATTCCCTCAAAATTGACATTATCTCAAAGTAACTCCATCTGTCTGGGTCACATGATAAAATACTACTCTCTCCAATGTATTTCAGTGACCCATCATTTACAAACCTTCCCCCATGGTGAAAAACAACTTCAAAATTTTTGTCCATCTCAACTACTATATTCCTATCTATATATCCCTGTCACATATGAAAATGCCCAAAATATCAAACACAAATTACAAACCATACCACCAACACACCAAAATAGCGACAAAATGAACAAAGGGGGGACCACACAGTAAACTCAACACCATCATCGTCACATATAGTGGGAGACCAAATGAATAAAGTAATCTGACTGCACCGCATTACAAATAAGAAAGGAAAAATAATCAAAGTACAAAAAACATCAAACACATTGAACAGAACCCCAAAAATTATCACAATCTCAAACAAACCAAAGAAACCCTAAAATGAGTAGCGAAACCAATCACAGTCAGGAACACATACCTTTCTTCCACCGCTCAACCCATGTCGCTATTAACGATGCCTCCGATAATCCACTGAATGGCAGTGAAAGCCTGCGAGTTGATTCGCTTCAGCCTCCTCTTCTCCTCTCTATCTCTGTTCTTCGAACTCAAAAATAACTTTACCAAATTTCGTTTTTCATTTTTTACTTCTACAATTAACGTAAAAAAGCCATCGATATCCACATCAGTAATTGTATGATGGCCACATGTTCTAAAATTGCTTCTCAAACCAACTTAAATCAGTCAACGTTAACCATTGTAACGACGTATAAATAATTGAACTCAATTGAGGCACATAAACATATTTGGGTACGCAATTGACACTTTTTTAAAACTGAGTACCAATTTGACACACTAGCATCAAACTGGGTATATTACGAGTAATTAAACCTACCAAAATATTGTAGTGTGTATTGAGAGGGACACACGGAATGTGAAAATGATGATAGGAACACGATTTTTTTTGGCTTTTTGAGAATGTTTTTACTTTTTGAAAAAGAAAAGATACGGGTCGCGCAGAAGGGTACTCTCTATTCGCTATATGATTCGCAAAAATAAATTGTACATGTTATCTCTCTAGTTACTTCTCTTATTACAAGTTGGATAACTGCATAAAAAATATTTAAAGATGCTTTTAACCCGGTTACTTGCTGAATACCTACAAATATTTAAAAAAAACATTTTATTAGTTTTTAAATGGGATCTAAATTAAATTGCTAAAAAAAACAACTAATATTTAAGCATATAACTGAGTATAAGTTAATGACCAACTAAATAAAAGGTAAAACATAAATTCAAATTAATAATACCTAAAACATACATTCAAATGTAAAACATTTAAAAATTAATTCTTCTAAAAATAATAGTCTAATATCTATGTTTCCTCTCCAATATCTTCATGTTGATCACTTGATTTGTGAAACAAGTAACTCACAAATAAAGTCATCAATAAATGACACAGTGACACTATTGGTAAATTTAGAATAAAATATTAAAAAGAAAAGGCTTAAATAATGATTTGGTCATAGTTTTCATTCGATTTTTTCAATTTGGTCTTTCTTTTATTTTTTTTTCAATTTGGTCATAATATTCATCAATTTTATTTAATTTGATCATTTTTGCTAACACCGTTAAAAATAGTTGACGGATTGTGAACAGTAAAGGTCACATGTCATTTTTGTGATTTTTTTAAATTACTTTTTTTTTTGAAAGAAATGTCCATATGTCAATCTCATATAATGTCACGTGTCATTTTATGATTATTTATTTATTTTTTATATATTTTTTTATATATTTTTTATTTAAAAAAAAAATTCACGTGTCAAACCAATATCATGTTACGTGTCAGGGTTAGTTTATTATATTCAATTTGGTCTTAATATTCGTAATTTTTTATTTCAATTTGGACCTAATTTTTTTTTAAATTTAACATTTTTGTTCTTTTCCAATTTGAGACAAAATTTAATTTGTATATAAATATTATATGGATATTCTTATTAAAATGCATATTTTATTAAATATTTTAAATTTTGAGTTAGAGTTGGTTTAAAATTAAAGCGAAAAATTTCAAAGTACACAATAACACCATTAATTTAAAATTTTAAGAGGTTAAAAATACTTAATTTAATGATGTTATTCCCTATTTTTAAATTTTTAAGTGGCTTAAAATTTTAAATTAATGGTGTTATTGCCTACTTTGAAATTTTTCGTTTTAATTTTAAACAAACTCTAACTCTAAATTAAAAATATTTAATACAAATATGCATTTTAATAATAATATCCATATAACATTTATATACAAATTAAATTTTGTCTCAATTTGGAGAAGAACCAAAATGTTAAATTAAAAAAAAGATTAGGACCAAATTGAAAAAAAAAAAAGAATATTATGACCAAATTGAATATAATAAACTAACCATGACACGTGACATGATATTGGCTTGACACATGAAATACTTTTTTAAATGAAAAACAATTTAATTTTTAAAAAATTAAAAAAATCATAAAATGACACGTGGTATGATATGAGTTTAACACGTGGACATTTTTTTAAAATAAAAAAAGTAATTTTTTAAAATAAAAAAAGTAATTTTTTAAAATTAAAAAAAAATAAAAAAAATCACAAAATGACACATGGTAGTTACTGTTAACAATCCGTTAACTATTTTAACGATGTTAGCGAAGAAGACCAAATTGAATAAAATTGACGAATATTATGACCAAATTAAAAAAAAATTAAAAGTATGACCAAATTGAAAAAACTGAACGAAAACTATGACCAAATCATTATTTAAGCAAAAGAAAACTACTAACATCATCATCAATTATCTCCTCTGGTATTGTATTAAGCTTCATCCTGTCCAGTTTCAATTTTGAAGAGCCAGAAAAGGAAAATCAATTCATTTGTCATAGTCAATCATTTGATAAATATTAATATGTAATTTGAAGTACTAATTTAATTACTTTTTATCAGTCCATAGTCAATCTTGAACACACATCAATGCCTTTAAAGTGTCTAGGTGTAATCTACTCCTATGTGGTGTAAGAAATCGACCACTAGTACTAAAAGAAAACTCATAAGCAACTGTTAAGATAGGAATGACTAGAAAATCTCTTGCAATCATTTGAAAAATTGGATATTTTAACCCATTAGCCTTCGACCAAACTATAATGTCAAATCTTTCATCTGAATCAATCTGAATCAGGTATTGTCGGTTCCTTCAAGTGATAGTCAAGTTCTAGTTTAATTTGATGGTTCACTTCTCTTTGCAACAAGTATTAAATTACATGATGCTCGCTACTCCGCTACTCACATGTATCTATTATCCGCGGGTACCCGCGAACACAAATTATTTTTTCATCCTAAATACATGGTTCTTTTAGTTAATATGAGTTTACGTACCTTTTTACACAGTTTAAAGACAACATTTAAAAATAAGTAATATAAATAATGTTGTTGAGATGTGATCTACGATGATTTTTAACAAACATTTATATAATCAATGGATTAATTCAATGTGATCTAAAGTAAAAATATATATAATGTATTAAAACAACTTGTCAATGCTATCAAGATCAAAGTCACCAAAAATAAGTTAATCATAAATAACATATTTATACAATATTTACCTTCAATATTCTCTTAAACAAAAATATTTATGATATTATATGGGATGTTATCTTCTTTCTCCAAATGATTTGCAAGTTGATTTGGAGGTCGAGGATATGTGCCATGAGGATCACATAATTACTGTCAAAATACAAAATATGCATGTAAAATGAAAATTTGTCTCCTCTAATTTTGAAAGAGAAGTCCTCTTTCAAATCGTGAGAAATATATATATATATATACTTTCATAAGCCGTAGGAATCATGCATTAAAAATTAATCATTTATAATGAAGACAAACTCACATAAAAGCACACAGTCAATTTTATTGTGATCCCACATTTCAATGCCCACAAATATTAAACAAAGCTTTTTCTTATATACTAATTTGATTCATATTTGTTAAATTTATTTAATTTAGTTTTTATTTTATTTTATGCAGTTTTGTTTAATTTTTTTAAATGTCTTTTAATTAATCAACGGACAGTTAATAGTGTCTATCACAGGTCAATTCACTTTTTTCTTATTTTTTGTATTTATTCATTTCTTAATTTTAAAAAAAAATGTTTATATATCAATGTGTCAGGATTAGTGACACATGTCAATGTTAATGTTTTATATTTAATTTGATTGTTTAATTTAGTTCCATTTTTTTTAAATAGACCAATTTTATCCCTTTTCAAATTGAGACAAAATTATTTTTTACATAAATGTTATACTGATATATTTTTTAAAACTCACATTTTTTATTAACTATTTTTTGTTTAGGATATAATTGCTTTAAAATTAGAACAAAAATCTTAAGAATGTAGACTAACACCATTAATTTAAAATTTTAGGAGGTTATAAATTATATAAAGTAATGTTGTTACTAACACGTGATACAATACTAGCGTGATACGTAAATATTCTTTTAAAATTAAAATAAATTGAAAATAAAACTAAAAAAAATCATGAACTGACACATGGGAGACATGATTGTTGTTAATTATTTAAATGGTGTTAGCCAAAAAAATCAAATTGAACAAAATTGACGAAAATTAAAATCAAATTAAAAAAAAATTAATATTAGTACTAAATTAAATAAACTCAAAGAAAATAGAGACTAAATTAGTATTTAAGCCCATTTTTATTATTATTTAATATACAATTCTTTTAAGGAGAAAATTATAAACTATCCATGACATAAAACTACTAAAGTCTTTGATTTTCAATGTTGTTGTTCAAATAAAAAATTCTAATTTTTTATAAAAAGTTTTAGAAGAGGAACAAACACACATCAAGTGTTTAGAGATAGTAAAAAACTCAAATGTAAACATAAAATTGTTTAACAAAGTTGTTAAAATGAGTTAAAATTCTTGAGCCAACTTGATCCACCACGAGTTTAGACCGGGTTGAATTAAAAAAAATTGTAATTTTTGATACGAGCCAAAAATGTACTTGAATGTCGGGTTGGCTTACCAACCTGAATATATAAAAGAAAAACGTCACTAATTGGATGTTTCTTCTTACACCCACCAACCTTGTTACTTCTAACACCTCATTTTTAAGAAACTCTCACTCTTAAAAAACTCAAACTTTTTACTTCTTGCACCTCATTATTTCTTTTGGAATATAGTGGTGTGATGAGCACTCTAAATTCTTTGGAAATATAGATGCCTAACTTTTCGTATAGACATGTTACATCAAAATTTATAGTATTTTTTGTATGTGGTGGTACTTCATGTCTTTTCAAAGTTAATGTAGGAGAGAGTTTAATAATTTAAACTTTTGCATCTCTGTCAAAATGTTTTACCAATTAATGTCGTAAAGATAGAAGAAAAAAATGATTTTTATAATTATGTGAGTTATGTGAGTCAACTCGTTTAATCCACTAATTCCTGATGCACTATATTGTATGACCCGTTTTGACAATTCTATTACAAACTAAAATTAATTCAACTAATCGTATGTTTCATATTTAATTAACTCTTAATTAATTACACAATGGTGGTTCCTTGAAACTAGGGGATGCACATTTTTGTTTATAAGATTAAGGAAAAAATAATCATTACACCTTCAAAAGATGCATGTAGCGCATGGATTAGTTAAATGTTAATCATGTGAAGCAGATAAAATCATCATTACACGGTGAAAGTGACATGTCACTTAATAACTCTTCACAGGACTTTTCTAACATGGCTCTTGGTAACTCTTTTTTATTGTAAAATATTTCAAAGGAATAAAAAATATTCTATAATCTAACATTTTACAAAAATAAAAAATTGAGAGTCTATTTATTTATTTATTTTTTGTTTTTGGATCTTTCTCTTATGAACCTTTCTTAAAATATTTATTTTATACTTTTCTCTATCATACTTATTTCATTTAATTTTAGAATTCGTTTTCTTTTTCTTCTATTACATTTCGCTCCCATTTTATTTACATTTCGCTCCCATTTATTCGCAAAAGAAGAAAAAGTAAATGTGAAAGTACATAAGGTGTATTTGTCTTACAAAATGCTTAAGGAGCAGAGATATAAAAAAAAGAGAGAAAAACATATGTAAACTAACCAAACCAAAACTAACTAACTAAACCAAATTGGGATAGCCCCTCTCAAGATGGGAGGAAAATGTTTTCAAGACCCATAGTGGATAAGCTTTATAGTTCTCTTCTCTACTTCTTCTCTAACACAGTGAAGATCAATTTCTACATGTGAGTGGTGGCTTAGTAGTGTTAGGTCTATGGATCCAACAAGTAGTTACAACAATAAGAAATCTATACTCAGTTTCTGCAAAACACTTGATAACATACATTTTTTACCATCCAAGCATAAAGATGGGATAAGTGTTGATTTCTAAACATTGATTGCACAAAAATAAATTAAGGTGTTTGGATAATATTTTCAAAAGTAATTCAAATTTTCATTTCTTGTGCAATATTTAATTAACTAAATCAGGAAATTGGAAATTGTATTAAAAGATAAATAAAGAATTTGTTATTATTTTCCTGGACACATTGTACATTTGTCTCATGATTATCTCTCTTGATATGGAACAGTGAGAAGTTTCTTCCTCGAATTTCATATGTTTATTTGTATTTCTGTATAAAAAAATTTACTATTTTTTTAATTGTATAATTTAAGGAAAAAATAATTTTTAGATATTTATTTTCTAGAAAAATAGTTTTTAGATTATACAATGCAAAAATAAAAAAAAGGACTTATACATTATAGAATCTGAAAGTCAAAAATAACTTCCAAAAATTTGAAGAGTTAAAAAAATATAGTTTCTGGATTATATTATTCTAAAGTCATTTGACTTTCAGGATGAACCATCCACAAATTATCTGACTTCTAGATTGCACTTCAGATGTCATTTATTCTCTAATCTGAAAATTATTTTTGGCTTCTGCGTGATGCAATCTGAATTTTTTTTTGTTAAAAAAATGGAGTATATAATCTAGAAATTATTTTAATTTTTAAATTGCACCATCTGAACAATATTTTTTATTTTTAGATTGCACAATCAAAATAAAAATGGGATATGTTTACATGGGCGCAAAAAGAAATATGTGGAAGTGCAGGTAGAAGCTGTTTACAGTACTTAAATTAAAAAGGTGTTTCTTTTTTGTCCCTTTCATTGTAGATTAAGCATATATTTGGTCAAAGATCTCACATTAGTTCGTATATCTAAATGTTTTCTTATATTTGTCGTAATTTGACGTGAAAACATAACTATACACATTATGGTACTAGAACAAACATATATACTTAGATTATTATCAAACTGACCAAGACAAAATACCCAATGTTTTCTTTATACATAAATTTCATTTACTCTAAAAGTGTCTTCCATTATCATTGCTACTCGCTGTGTAATGTCGTAATACTTTTTTGGATAATGTTGTAGTTTGATTATGCAACATTACCATTAATTTAATACAATATTCTTTATATTTGATGTCATTTTCTTGTTTATTTCATTTCAATCTTGAATCGGACTTAGTCCAACAGTTGATTTCTTCAATTTATTTTAATCTCAATTGAATATTGTAAGCCTACTTCTATAAAAGTCCATTCAACGATTTTGTCTTTAAATCTCAAAAGAATCACCTGGTCAATGTTACTATTTCTAGGGCAAGGCTTTGTCTACGTGAAAATTTAACGGTGTGGTGCTTCTCATTAGAAAGTATAATAAAAAAGGCAGGCACATACATCATGGATATCTATTTTGTTTTGAAAATTCTGATCTGTGCCTAAAATGTGATGCCAACATGTGAATATTATATCATAATTCTGGTATTTCTGCGTGTTTTGTAGCCTTCGAAGTTTTGTTTTGGAATGAATCGTAGCCTTCGAAGTTGTTAAAAAACTTAAGGATATATGGAACATATTTCTGTTTAAATATATGGTCTGCTTGAATGGACTTAGTCAAGTATATTCTCTTGAAATTAGATTCTTGACGTCTTACCTTATTTATTCATTCATAGTTCATATATATATATATATATATATATATATATATATATATATATATATATATATATATATATATATTTGAAAATAATTTAAGTGTGAATTAAAGTATTCCACGTTAATTAAAAGAGACAAAATTAAATATTTTTGAAAATAATTTAAGTGTGAATTAAAGTATTCCACGTTAATTAAAAAAGACAAAATTAAATATTATATAAGATGATAGATGAAAGATCAATTCTCTGTATAAAAGAAAATTATAGAAAGAAAGAGTTATTGAATAAGCTTTTGAATTATAATATTGTATTATTTTTTGTTTATATATAAATATTTAGTTTGATTATTTTTAATATAATTATGTGTGTTTTAAATTCTATAATATTTTTTTATTTTAAATTAGTTTCTTTAAAAACATTTAATAGAAGCTAAAAGAATCTAGAAAATATATAGGAGTTAAAACGATAAGAAAATATATTTTAAAGAGTAAAACAAAATAAGATAAACATAAAAAGAAATTTATAAGAATGAAAAGTTGAGTAAACTATTTCTAAAGACCAAAATGAAATATGACCGTTATTTTATGGATTAAAATTATATTAAAATATATATTCTATTTGAGTGGTTTTATAATCGTATTTTGTTTGATGTTATTGAAGATTAGCAATATAATTATTTTCAGAGATATTATTTGTCTAGTAAATTTTACAAAATTGAAAAAATATACTATGTAATAGAATGATAAACACAAAATATTATTGCGTAAATAAACTGTTGCATGAATAATACAAAAGTTCAATTAGTAAAAAGAATTACACAGTTAATAAATAACAAATTATCATTCATATATCACTTAACAAACAAACAACAAGATTATAGGTATCAATCCCTAACTCAAGTTCAAGTTGATATCACATCACTTACCTCAAAGTACAATTATAATAACTATTCAATAATTCTTCATTTCACGTTCATAGATAGAAATCTAGAAACACTCAACAATTTTAATTGATTTTCACTTGAGCAACCATTCATTGCCAGCGAAAATTGACCCAAATTGTAAAATTGAACATTTTACTTTGGTCACAACAAATATATGCAACATGTTCTAATTTTTACCTTTGAATGATAACTTTCTTAATTGAGTTATGTTGGTTCCTTTGTCTAATAGAAGTATTGTGATCCAAACCTTAACTATTCTTTATCTTAGAATCCTAGAAAACATTATCTCATATACATAATATAGTTAAAAAATCCTCAAAATCAACTCTTTAGAAGTAATAAACTTAAACTTACCCGTTAACAAATTTGATGAAATAGAATTTCGCCTTTCTTCGTCAGGTTTTGTTTCCTTTTTTTTTTCAAATCTAAAACTAAAAAAAAAAAATATTTTTTAATATAATATAAAGAAAA
>Ga0209589_1008288_pt1 | contig 16272 bp, 8 predicted proteins | sample CowpeawhiteBW_FD_187525 | JGI IMG/M metagenome (GOLD analysis project Ga0209589, IMG submission 187525) | Root nodule microbial communities of legume samples collected from California USA - Cow pea white BW (SPAdes) (version 2) | ecosystem: Host-associated > Plants > Roots > Nodule | place: USA... | reverse complement strand
AGTATATAATTTATAAATATTTATATATATATATATATATATATATATATATATATATATATTTGATTGTGTGGTATTTAGTTTACTTAGTTTTTTACTTAACAATTATCAGTCATAATAATTTTATGTACATATTTTTTTCTAACTATATCAATCTCTTAGAATTGTTTTTTTCTTAAAGTAATTATTCTAACTATATTTCAATTCCAGTTTCACAACAACTTTAGAGTTACATATAGATACGGTACTGAAATAAATAATTATATATATATATATATATAAATATATAATTATTGATTTATTTTGTTGACTTGGTCTAACCTTATCACAGATGAACGGATCTTTTTGTTCAATTAAAAATTATACAAAAGATAAAAAATAACTATTTATTTTAAAAATTTAAGTTATATCTGAATTTAAATTTTGGATATAATTATTTCAAACAAATAAATATAAATTATAATGCAGATATAGGTTTAAATAAATATTACTTTTATTTTTTTAAAATTTATTTATTATTATTTTATGAAAACGATCGCGAGACAAACTAATAACTAAAACATGAGTTGATTTAAACCTAACTCATTTTGAAATTTCTGTAGCTTAAGTGTAAAATCTTAGAAAATAGTATTTTAAAAGTGATAGTGGATTAAAAATAGTGAAACTTAATTATTTTAATATTAAAATATTTTGGTATAAATAGAATCTTTATAAACGAAATTTATTATTTTAAAATACATCATCTCTTTAAAATCTATTTTTCTATAGTTCTCTAGCTTCTCTTTAAGTATTTTATCTTTCTGGTCGTCTGATTGAATAACCGAGATTGTAGGATTAATCCTCTCGGTGAGCTATTTAATTTGGACCGATCAGTTTTTCCTCTATTCGCGTAAGTTAAGTTTTCGCTCTCTTTTTTTGGTCTTTTATATTTTCTATTGCATGTAAGCCATATTTCGCTTGCATGCGTCATTTTATTTATCAGTATGAGTTTCTGCGGATCAGTGATCATAATGGTATGTCCAAATCGTCTTGTAATGTTTCTATGTGTAGATAGAGCATCCTGTGGAGTTAGATACGTTTGACGTTGATATAATTGTTTAAGCACGATACCTGGTAAGGGAAGCTAATATCTATCATGTCTCACAAATCTGTTAGAAATGTTATTATATGATTATTCTGTAATTGACTTATGTGTTTGATATGTAAACTGGGTTGTGATGTTTGAAAACGATTATTTGAGAATAAATGTATGTTATAGGTGCAATTGGATATAATTGGTGTGAATATTTTGATAAAATTAATGTTTGATACTTGAATGGTCTTTGTAGAGATTTTAGAGTTGTATGGATTGATTGAATAGGTATAATTTTGCTTAAATCAGTTTCTGCAAAATTGTGCAGATTTGCTTACTCGTTGGACGAGCCTACTTGTTTGGGCAAATGAGTTGATCTGCATAATTATGCAGAACACTGATCTGCAGAATTATGCAGATTCGCAAACTCGTTGGGCGAGTAATACTCGTTGGACGAATTTCCAAGTTAGGAACTTTCAGACCTGGATCAGTGGCTGGGCGAGCATAGGCTAGTGGTTGGGTGAATACTACTCGTTGGGCGAATGCTACTCGTTGGGCGAGCATAGGTTAGTGGTTGGGCGAGTAAGTACGGACCTGGAACTTGCATTCTTGAGTGATTTGAATGGTATTTTTTTATGGTTATAGAAGTTTTTTAATTATTATGAATGATGAGTTTATGATATGAGATTGTTTATGAGACTGAGTTGATATTGGTTGATTCTAACCTAAGGAGGATTGGCAGTGATTGTGGTAGTGTATGCATTGAGGTAGAGATTGTCTTAGCAGTTATCCTAACGCTCTAATAACCATTTAAATTCTTAAGTAGAGAGGAATAGCGCATGTGGTGAGAGGAGTAGGAGGTCATAGCCTATGGGTTTTTTCTTGACCATAGGTGTCAATGAATTGATCTTGTATGTGATAGAGTTTTCACTCTTAATCTGTCACTCTACAAAGCATGAGATGTCACTACAAGTGCAGAACTGACTGGATCCGACCTTAATGTATGTATACAGAGTAGTTGAATCTTAGTTTATAAATATATGTATGTGAATATCTGTTTGTTTGTAGTTGTTACACACACACACACACACACACACACACACACACACACACACACACACACACACACACACACACACACACACACATATATATATATATATATATATATCAATATTATATGATTTAAGAAAATTATTTAAAAGTCATTAATTTATAAATATTGTATGTTTTCTTTTTGCAGTGATAACTTATTCGATGGGAGCAGTGTAGTTGTAGTTTTAAAGGCACATCTCGAGATTGAGGAGCCATCTTTTAGGTCATAAGGAAGTCTCAATAGGAATCTGTTGTAAATGGTTAACTTGTGTTTATAGTTAGAAATGTTTTGTATGTATAATTGATATATTTATATAGTCCGATCATTTGTAAGACTATATTAATATATTTTATACATTTGTTTATCTATTTTGAATACTAGGATGGAACATCCTAATTTATTAGTTTTAAGCTGTTAAAATTAAGATGTTATCTGAACAATTTTAAAAGCATCACATATAGTATTATTAAACAAGTTGATAATTTAGTATCAATATTACTTGAGTTCAAACTACTTCATTCAAAGTGTCACTGTAGGTGCAAATTATTTGAAAGATCATGAATATGTTGAAGTTAACAACGTTTGGCTCGTTTGTGCGAAAGAGGAAGAAAAAACAGTTGGGACGTATATGATGTATATAATGTGGCGTATGGAGACTTTGACTCGTATTGCTTGTGGACATTAAATATTTAGAATATAATAGTATATATATAATTATTTTATTTTATCAATTGTATCTTATGAATTCTTTCACATTGTGATTAATCATAATGCTGAAGCTTTTCTTACACAGAAAAAAATGACCAAGAAAATCAAATTTGTTCAATGAAAGGGAACCACATGTTACTGTACTGTAGTTCTTGAAGTGTTGTTGCAGTTTCTTGATTGGAACACGTGTCTGCAAAAAGAGTTCTCACTGGACCGTCTGAATGAAAACATAAATACTTATTAAAATCATTCATTCAACAAAACTTCAAACTTTAAGATGTAAACAAGGTATGCTTCTAACATTGGATAAATTCTCACATCAAGCTGCATTGGAAATTTCATTTTATTTATACATTATTTTTAGTTTATAAAAAGTAATTTTTTGTATTTTTTATATTATTTATAAAAACTTATTTAAGTAGAACCTTAACAGGATATACTAAAATTTAAAATATCCATCTAAAAAGTATTTCGTACTTAATAATATTTTTATTTCGACATTTAGTTTTGTTTTCAAATATTACTGTATAAATTAAACATTTGCAAATAGTTTTACTTGAATAAATTTATTAATCATTACTAAATTAAAGAATAAATTTATGACAAAAGGAGAAATTGAGTGACAAACACTATAACTTGAAGAAGTAACACTGTATAACCAAATTGTATCAAAAGATACATGATATTCACACTCAAATGATTTATATGCATCAACTAATGCAGAGGGATCGATGTGCAAAATAAATTAAAAGAATGAATATAATTCATGAGCTTATAGGAAAGTAACTTGAATAGAACAGTGTGGTCAAAAACATACTTATTATAATAAAATTGTTCTTAAATTTGATGATAAATATTATTCATTTTAAAATGTGGATTCTATTACAATTTTATTCTTAAAAGACATATCAAAATATAAAAGAAAATAAAGATATTTAAACAATTTTAAAGTATCATATTTTTAAGTGATGTATAACTATTGGATGGGATAGAAACAAAAATATGTTTAAACTTACAATAATTGTTTTTGAAATAAACACTTATTAACATAATTACTAATTTAAGAAAAATAAATAAATTATTTGTTGAAATAAAATAAAATAATCATATTAATAAATAAGCTCTTCCCTTAAACAGGTAAGCACGAATAAATCAACCCAGAATTGCATTACACAGCGGCGGTACAGTGGACAAATACAGAAAAAATGGAGGAAATTTCGAGCAGTCAAACTAAACTAAGATATTAAATGTGTAATAACTTAGAAGGATTTGGTAGTAATGTATTATTATTTCGACACATTAAGATTAGACGCAACACGGTACGCAGAAAATAGATCAATTCATTAACGAAAAAAAAAAAACCCGAAATATTTTAATGTTTTACTACAACTTTAGTAAACATGAACTGAAAAATGGAACACTGTACAAAATTAATTACATATGACAAAAAAATCTTTTGATTAAATTATTAACTTCCATTTTATTGCATAACTTTTGTTACCTCACCGATGCACTTATTATTTTGATCACATTGTCAATAAACAAAAAGTAATTAATAGTTTGATTTTCTTGAAGAAAATTTGTGGCTAGGAACAGTGATTTAAATATTAAAGAATGTATATTTAAAAACCTTGGAACCAAATTAAAGCACAAACTTCAGTCATTCCCCATCAAAAGGTCGATAAACAATTATTTTATCCAGAGGTTAGATGTATCCACTATCAGTGTGCATGACTAAATAAAATATACTTCCGTTACTTCATCAATAATATAAATAATTAAAACAAATAATATACAAATGCATATTTTTAAGATTGCATAACATTAAATGATAAAGTTAATAAACTTAAAAGCATTGTATAAAATTTACATTCGAATAAAATTTCCACACCCAGTATTGAGTAAACAAAATGAACTGATAATGAATTTATTTAAATAAGCTTTATAATAAACACTTAAAATAATAATAATAATATAACCTTGTCTCTACACTAATTTTAATTTATGAATAAATTAATTTACAAAAAACTATAGTACAACTTTTATAAATTATTATATTTAATTTATTTATTAACTAATTTTATCTTACCAAAAATACTTGTTTCAAAGTTTTCTTATTTTTCTTTAAGAAATGCTTTGAAAAAAAATAATTGTCCAGCTACACTCGATTATTATTACAAAAGTTCAGCCAAAATGATTTTTAATTACTTGCATTGTCGAAAATAAATTATATATTTTGTATTTTAACAAAATAAATAAATAATAGATGTATAAACTTCAAATATAAACATGGGTTTAATGAAAGTAATGAAATGATCTAAAAGAGACAAGAAACACCTTTAAGGGTATAAAAGCAATTCAAACTAATTTACTGATCCGACCAATTTTAGACGATTCTTGATCCATTATTTAACTCATAAGTTTCATGATCAGCTAACGTTTAGAACAAACCGGTTATCTGTCCAACCATCCAGATTCTCAGACTTAGCTGCAGAACTATTTTTTACACAATAACAATCTAATGCTAATGCAGGCGTTATAACCAACAAAGATCATCAGAAATCCAAAGACACATTCTACAAAATGAGATCTTATCCATGAATAATCAATCTCGAAAATAAAATGCTGTCCAGGTTAATAAAGAACAAGATATACATCGTCCCAAAAAAACTTTATAAACCAATAAAAAAATAAGATTAGACGAGTTTGAAAACTTGGCTACCATTTCACCCAGCAAATTCCTGTACATTGCCATCTCTTCAATTAAGGTTCATTAGGCTTACCCTACGCCTTCTAATGACCTCAATATTCACAAAGATATATATATTTTTTTTTAATTTTTGAGAATATGTTAGAACAGCACTGCTTGGCAGTTACGGGAGGTCCCAGACAACTGGGAGATCCCAGACAATATATACCTAGCAGCAAAAACTTTGGATTTACATGATATATAATAATCAAGGAAAGATACATCTCCCTAATGATCTTAAGTTTCCAACAAAAACCCACAAAAAAGCACATAAAGCAATAAGAATAGGGAAGAAAAGGAATGAAAATCCCTTTCTGCCTGCTTTCTTCGTAGTTACGGTGTCTTTACCTGCAGCAATGTTTGTGTGCCTGAGCTTTACCCGGCTGAAGCTAGACATTCGATTCAAAGCTCGATTCACCAAAGCACTTTCAGCAGCTGATGCAGGAGTAGTAGGTATTGACTCAACAAAGGCCCAGAGAGAAGAGGAGAAGCTACTTGTAGAAACATCTTCCACGGTGCTACTTTGATTGTAATTGCCTTCCGTAGGAAAGCTGAGAGATTCACATACAACACCTAAAACATGACCAAAAAACAAAAAACTAGCATATATCAGGGGATAGCCTAAGACATTTGTTTTAGATTTTACAAAACAGACACTTGAAACTGGCTCGGCTCTCATTTTCCCAGAGGGAATATTAAGTCAGAAAACTTAATTTGAGTTTTAAAAGCTATCAAAATGGCACAAATTTTATACTCCAGAAAAGTTCCTGCCAAGCATAAGCTGGCATGTCAATCAAGAGCATTAAACTGTGAAGAGCTCAGAACAAATGAGATGGGAAGCTTGCATCTCCATCCGAATCAAAGAGTAAAATCATTTTTTGGCAGTGGAGCAACACTGTATCGTGTGCTGTTGACTATACCTGGGGATGATAGTGAGCAAGAATCAACAAAGCCTTCTTCTGATCGAATCAGGGTGTTTCTTTCACCGTGCATCCACAAGTCACCAACAGTTTTGTTGGCATCCTCTGGATTGGATAGCAACTGGTAACTTTGACTTTCGTTATTGTTGCTGACAAGGGCATTTGTATATGCATGTGAATCTGTTTCGTGAATTATTGGCCCCAGGTCACGAAGAAACATCTCTGCATCTTGGTACAGATCAAGTTCACTTAACCCATCTTCAAACTGCAGGTACTCCACCGGATTTTCCACATTTGCCAACGTAGATTCATTATCAATGAGATCATTAATTTCCAAAAAGCCAACCTTATCCAAGTCAAGCCCCTTTGTTTTTATGTTGAAGGCAGAAGAAACCTCAGAAGCTTCAGAAACTTGTAAATGAGAACTAGCCGGCTGGTTGAAATCAAAGCTGGGCTGCACATCAAAATATTGACAGCTATGATCGGTTGTCTCAGGGAACATAACCACCTCAGAGAACTGATCCACAACGGTACTTTGCGTTTCTTCAGAAACAATCTACACAATTTTAGGACAAATATCAGTAAATGACTAGAAAATAAAAGGGCAACAAATCATCAGTAGCTAGGAAAAATCTGATAAAGGACGAAAGGAAGACCAACATTACAATCAACAAATAAATGAGACTGCCTTCTAGTTTCTTTATTTCAGTAGAGATATTCAAAATGTATTATTTTTCAGTATTCACAAATCCAAAACCACAACATATAGCAGCTTTTCATATATTTTTACCGAACAAGATGAATAAGCTACAAATTTTTGCGGTCATATTGGAAGCCAGTTTATAACCAACGACGTCAACAATAATCTTTACCCCCCAGGTAAGGGGAATCAGTTTATAGAAAAAAAGATCAGAACTTGGAAAAGTATAAATAATGACATATATAGTATATGCTGCTAAAGGTTTCCTTCCCCTTCACCCTACCCACATCATAAACAAAAAGGAAATGAAGGTGGATCTAAATCAAAGAAGAAAATTTGAGAAGATCACAGACCTGAGGAAAGTCAAGATAACCATTCACATGCTGCTGATCAAGGACAAGCTCATCATCCAAAATTTCTCTAATGATGTCATTGATTTCATCATCAAGCAAAGGATGCAATGCATTCCCATCCTCAGGGACAACATTTGGAGCCTCCTGATCAGTTATGTTAATATTAAAATCCACAATGTCATCATCCGCTGCCCACTCTTGTTCATTAAATGGTGCACCATACTGTTCACCATTTTTAGGACCAGGTCCGCTTTTCTTGAAAACCTTATAAAGTGCATAGTAGTCCTGATAATGAATTTATTTAAAAAACCGAAAGTCAGTACATTTACTCTTACCATCGTCAAAACAGCAAGGAAAACACATGAAGAAGTTTGAAGAAAAATGGTACCTTAACATCTTGGCATCTCTTAAGCTCCTCTTCATCCATGGTGTATTCATGCATAACCCAATCAGTCCGTGTACCACTAGGAGCTCTGCCTATATAGAAAACCAGGGTTTTTTTCACTCCAACTGCCCTAGAATTGCATATCACATTACGATCCTTTCCTGTTGCCTTCCAGTATCCATGTCTGGTGGCTCGGTTAGACCTTGCACCATTAGGATACTTCCTATCTCTGTGACAGAAAAAGAACCATTGCCTATCTCCAGTTTTCAGTATGGATTGCCCTGCAAAATATTATAAGCCATTAATTAGCTAGTATCCAAACAAGAATAAACTGAATGGCAGCCAGAGTTTTATGAAACAGATTAAAGAAAAAGAAATCATGAGACTGGATATACAAGATAAGTATAGATGCACATAATATCAAAATCTATATAATTTCTGTAAGATAAGCCAAAACTTTAGAACTCCAAAGCACTCACAATATTGAAACATCAATTCCTATTAAATAGCCACCATATCAACGAAGAGATCTCGAACTAACCAACCAAGCAACCCCACCCCCTCCCCCTCATATAAAAAAAAATAAAGAGAGCGTAAATGAAATCAGTCCACAAAGCTAAGGAAAACAAAACCCCTGCGAGCACCCTAACATAAAAAACAAAACATATTGACAGCAACACAAAAATAACTTGAACCGTTAATTAGAGCTAAATATAAAACACCAAATAACACTCAACGCCTTATTGAAGTAAACCCAAGTCAAAAATTGGTACTGCACCAAAAAAAACGCACCCAAAACATCACTTCATCAAAATGCTAAGAACAGTCTCATAACAAATATTTACAACACGAAGATCTGAATTCTCATCCCCACATGAACTTCTAATCGAACAAACAAAACAACCAAATGAAAAGAAACACAAGGGTAGTCAACGCCATAACAATCAGTCAATCATCGACTAAAAAAAATTATAAAGTATAAAGAGGAGAGATCAAATACCAGGCAACTCCTCAGGATCCCACTTATACACATCGGTTTCACGAATAACGTTGAGCTTCAGCCTCTTCCCACAAATCTTCCGCTTCAGATAGTACATCACCAACTCCTCATCCGTGGGATGGAAGCGAAAACCCGGCATCGACGACATCATCTGGCTGAAACAATCAGCAGAACCATATTCCGAAGCCTCACCCATTCTCGATCGTGAGCAAAAACCAAACAACCTCGATCACCCACACCAAACACTACCACTTTCAAAATCAAATCCAAAACCCCCAACAATATGACACGACGCGAACCCCGAGTACTCGAAACCGGCGATCGAAGCCTAGAATCAAAAAACCTAACCAGGGAAATAGAGAACAAAATTTTGGGAATAAAGAAGTGGCGAAGCAAAAATCCCACAACTACATGGTACGAATCGAACCTCCGGGTGAGAGGATCCGAAGACCGAGCTGCGGAACGAAAAACCTAATCCAAGGGTGTTAGAAAGGAACGAAACGCGTGAATTGGGAAAATTGTGAGAGGTTTTGGTTTGGGTTTGGGATAGTGTTGCGGTCAAAGAAGGAAGCTGATATCAGTGGTTGGAGGAACCTTCCTCTGAGGTAGATCAAGTGCCCTTGAGTGAGGGAGTGAGAGTGTGAGATCATCCACGTGATGCGATTGCGTGGGTCTCAAGATTCAACAGTTCCGTGATTTGCCGTGATTAGAGCATTGGGGTCAGAGGTGTACCGGTCACACAATAGGCCGGGTGTATGAGATTGGGATATTGGGTGTGAACATTCGGGTTGGGAATCATACACTCCAAGTCATACTTTTCTTATCCCATACAGTGGTTTCCATTTTTGACTATTAATTGAATGGGTATACGTTAATATGTTAATAGTTTCTTTTATTGTAATTTAAAAATAAAATTGAAAAGTTTTATATATAATTTATTAAAATCAATAAAACCTTTTGTATTGCTTTTTTATCCGAAGAACGTCGTGGGAGTCATGTTTATCAGCTATTACTCTACTGTTAGTATGTAATAAATTTAGTGAAAATATTTAATTTCTTTACATTTAATTTTAACAATGATATACCTAAATTTTAACATGTATCATTTTCAAATAATTATAACACCAATTTAACAAAATATATCAAATTAAATTTTTTTACAAAAATAAAAATTAAATAAGTAAAAAATTGTAATATCCATTTAAATAGAATAATTATATTAAATAAAACATCACATAATTATACCAACTAACCAAGTCATGTCTCATTTTATACCAACCTCATTCTATACCAACACATCAATTTCAGTTTCATTACATCTCATAAAAAATGCATAGTGTCATACTTTAAGTTTTAAAAGTAAATCAATCAATCATTGAAGCAACCAAATAATTCAAAATTAATTCAAAATCAATATGTTGTCAATCCCGCTTAAGCTGAAGAGCTCTCGCTTAGACGACATGAGCCCCTCGCTTAAGCTAAAAGCTTTCGTCTGGGCGAGATTGCAAATAGGTAGCACTATAAGTTTATGCAAGTTCTCGCTTAAGCGATACCTCCTCGTCTGAGCGAGACTTCCCTCACTCAAAACTGGAGTCTGTCGCCTGAGCGACACTCGAGCACGAACCCAGGAGAGTTTCTGTTATTCTCACCTAGACGAGACTTGCTCACCTGAGCGAAAACATGTTTCTCTCCCTACTCATGCATGCAGCCTCAAACACCAAACCAGAAACACAACAAGATATTTTCACTCCAACTTCAACATCATTCAAACACCAAGAACATAAAACAGACAAAAATCGAACAAAATATCTTAAAAACATGAAGTCCTAGCTTCCTTACTTGAACAGATGCTTGCCAACTAACAAAGACACCCAAAGAAGAGCACCACAGCCAGCGACAGAGCTTGGTTGGAGCAGGCGGGGGCCATGACCCCCTCCCCCAAAATTTTTAATTTTTTTTAACTTTTTTTTTTATTTTTTAAATTATATATATTTATAATTTGTTAAATTATTTATGTTTATAAATTTTTTAAATTATATGTGTATTTTTAAATTAGAGAGTAGTATATTAAAAAATTAATGAAAATAAAATTATGTATTTTTTATTTTTTTATAGGATATAATATTTAATGTTAATAAATAATAAAATATTAAATCAAATATAATAAAGAAAATAAATTATTAAGATAATTTTTATTTTTTATTTTTATTGTCTTTTTTAGTTTTTCACATGTTGTATTTATCTCTTACCCTTACCTGATTTCTTTTTATTACGTTACCACACAGGAAGAAAAAAAGTAATTTTCTCTTGTCTCACTTGGTAGTGAATTGATTATCATAATTTTTGTTAGTAATTATGTCTCTCAATTATTAATTATATTATGATAAATTACTTTTTAGTCTTAAACTTGTTTTTTAAATAGGTATATTGTTGAAAAACAAAAGAATAAATTCATTTTTTAGAATTGATAAAAGAAGAGTCAAGATCAAAACATGACAATACGGTTGTTAATCGCATAACAATGGCGACTTTTGAATTGATATGTGCACATTAGAAAAATGGGAAATAAATATTTTGTAAATAATATGATTATTTATATTGAAGAAAAAAAAGCTAAAAAATTTAGTTATGATTAAATTATTTGATAAGTTTAAGGATATGAAAAAACGATGGACAATCAGATAGTTAGTGTAGTTTGTTTTATAGTTATAGCTATACTAGAATATTATTTACTTTCATTGAATGAGTGACGACAATAATATTAAATATGTAAATTTTCAGTACATTATTTTGGTTCCCCCATATATTTTAATCAAGATTCGTCACTGACCACAGCTCTAAAGACGAACTATGCAATTGTAAACTACGGACATAACGGCGAGAATAAATCTCTAGGGACAACCCAAGACTAAACCAAGGTAACCGAGCAGGAAGAGGAGAAAAAAGGGAAAGATTGAACTTAACTTACATGGAGGAAGGACGTTTTGCTAGCTCGGATGAGAAACTTGCTCAAACCCTAACAAAGTTTCTGTTGGAGAAGAAAGTAAGGGAGGGAAACTGTCTTACAAAAAAAAGTATAATGAAATAGTAAGTGTCTGGAAGGGATTTTGGAGTACTAAATGAGCTGACTTGGGACCCTCTAATAAAGTCAGACTCAAACCTTATTAGAGCATAAAAATGGACTTAAAAAAATAAATATTACAATTATAAATTTAGATAAAAAAGCAAAATACTAATTAAATTTTTTTATTAAAAAAAACTCTCACGGTTAAAAAAAAAAACTACTACGTAACATTATTATATTTATTCCGTTTTTTCATATAACTTTCATCAATTTTAATTAGTATATATTTTTTTATGAAAAATGTATCACTCTATTTAGTTTCATGCTTACAATCAATATACATGCATAATTTAATCGAAAAAATTAAATTTATTAAATACTAAAAGTACAAAAAAATTTAACAAAACTCAATTAAATTTTTTTAAACTTATCGAAAACTGAATTAAAAATTTCAAATTTATCTTATACTTAAAACATATTATATATATATATATACATTAATTATATATACATTTTAATCTTACGATATTATTAAGTGACACTACAAACTATATAAGAAAATGTGTTGTTGTCTGTCCAATTACGAAAAATGGCAAAAAAAAAACTCTTTTCGAACGTTCGCGATGGAAGGATGCTTGATCGGGTTCACGGGCTTGCAACACGTGGATCCATCACTATTTCTCTCATTTCCTAGCATCAAAGTTAGGTCACGGAGGGGCGAAAAAGAAAATGCCCCAATCATTTTCGCGTCTCCCAAAAACGTTTCTTTTCTCTCTGAAGGGAGAAGGTACAGAGAAGGGAGAGAAGATAAAGTGCAAAAAAACAATAAAATTAGTTCAAGTTTGAAATAAAAATTCGAACTTTTGGAGATCTTCGGAATCTCACAACTGTCACCACTGTTTATCCCTTTCAGATTATGCCCTAGATCTGATCGACCAATGCGCTGAAAACATTTTTAGCGTCTGTGTATCCCGGTAAGCTATGGTTCTAGATTCTATTATGGGTTATTTTTTTATGTTGTTGGAATGTTTCTTGCTTTGAATTTGGTTTCTGATAACTTATGGGGAAGTTTCAAAATCTTCACACTCTCAGGTTTTTGGAATTCAACGCGGTTTAATGAAAAACTCTGTTTCTCTTTTTGTTTTTCTTTCTTTGGTTTTTGCGAAGTATTAGAATAAGTAAACAAACACACGTCAAGCTGTTAGTTATTTTTGTTTCTTCTTGTGTCTGCTCATCAAGTGATCAGTCTTGAATTTTCTTTTCAGGGAGTGAAGGAGCTTGTCCAAGTTAAGATCTTTAGCTGTAATGCAGCTTTGACTTGCTGAGTTTGTTTCTGGCTGGGATTGTTTTTGCTTGGAATTGACTTGTTTCCACGTTTGGATCTGTACAATGGTTTTCTGGGAAGGATATGTGAGCGATGAATTGATGGGCACGTTTGCCCCTATTGTGATTTATTGGGTATATGCTGGATTTTATCACTTGCTCCCGCCTTTAGAGAAGTATCGGTTGCATACTATGAAAGACGAGGAAAACAAGAATTTGGTTCCCTTTTCAACAGTTGTGAAGGGTGTTTTGCTTCAGCAGCTTGTTCAGGCAATTGTTGCTCTATTCTTGGTCAGTTCTTCAGTTCTTCTACATTTCAGTTAGTTTCTACAAATAACATTTGTCGTTAACATAGTATTTTACTTGAAAGAACTATTCAAGTTTGAGCACTGTTGCTTGCTGATGCTTTTCTTCTCAGTGTTGTTAATAGCATTTTTAAAATGAATCTGTCATTCCATTTTCTAGTTTGTGTTTAGTAAGATTATCCCTACTTCTAATTGTTCCTTGGTTGCTTTCATCTATTTAGATTTTTGGACAAATGACCCTTTATGTTTCTCATATCCTCCCTTCCCATCTTAAAAGGACAAGAGCCTCTTTGTTTGATTTGCAAAATGACATGGCATTAGTTATGTTAAAGCTGCAACTTCTGCATTAAACGAGAAGGCGTTTCATAAAATACCTTTGGCTGAATTAATTGATTAAAAAATTTTAATACCCATAATTAGACCAATGAAAGAGTAATATTAGGAAAACCAAGCCCGAAATGTAGAAGAGCACAAGTGACTCTTCTATTAGTGCAAAGTGATTTTGATAACATGTATTTCACGTATAATGCTTGGGAATAAGAGAGAGCGATCAGTGATTTCAATTAGGTAGTTGCTTCTTTACGTTTTCATCCATTTCTGTTTTTTTTGCTTTCTCATGCTCTCACAGACACAATATTTTGAGCGTGAAAACTCTATGAATTAATTTATATGTAATCATTTCCCACCATGTAACGAGTTTGATTTGTCCATCTCAAAACAATAGTCTTTAGCTATAATTAAGAATGATCCATCCTTGTTTTTCATGAATTGTTCAGCTTCAAATATATAAGCTCTTTATTGGGTAAAATATATTTTCAGCTTGACAGGGCGTCACGTGTCTCTCTATACGGGATCTACTAAATTGCATGGTGTGGCATGTTCATCGAGTGGTCTGTCCAATTGCTTGATATGTGAATGGTTTGATGTTAGATATGAGCTTCCATCTAGACATGTTAGGTGGCATATCAACAGTGAAGGTGTGATATGAAAATATAAATAAGAAAAGAATATTATATAGTCATCTACTGTTAGATATGATTTCACAGTTGTTGATTATCTGCTTATAAATAAAGTATGACTGTTGTATATAAGGCAGGCCGAAACAATAACTGAAGCGCCGTGTTGGCCCCTTGATCTCTTTGTTTCTCTTATATTTATACTTTCTGTTTGTTCTTCTTCTCTCTTCCCTCTTTCTTTCGGTCATTTTGTTTCATGCTATATAATAGTTGATTATTTGGAAGAATCAATCTACATTATAATTTTTAGTTGAATATTTTCTTGTAAATTAGGTTTGGCTTTCAGTTGAGACTCTGCCTTCTGCCTTTTCATTCATGGGAATTTAGGTTCCACTTAAGTGTAAAATTTAGTCTGAATTTGTAATGAACTTTTGTAGCCCTGGCAAAAGAAGAGATATTATAAGGAAGAAAGAGAAATCACATTTGGAGACAGTATAGGAATACCAACACCACCACCGCCAAAGTCTTATCCCACTAGGTGAAGTTGGCTACATGGATTTCACAACAACGCCATTAAATGGTTACAGACCAATTTTTTTGGAGATGTTATTTACCATGAGATCCCTCTTCACAACTTCCTTTATATTAAAATTTAACGGACCCTTTATAGTAGTAGAACGTGGCTATTACTTAAATGATGTGTTTAAGTATGTTAAATTATTAAGTAAACTGTTTGGAATTTCTAGATAGCTGATAAAAATTATAGTGGACCTATCATAATAAATGTCTGGAGAGAGAGAAATTACCTATGCAGTGTTAGAAATCAAACAGTTTTCTGTAGACAAATTCTTTAGCTGTTTCTGATGATACGCATCCTGCAACTTTGCAGTTGACTACAACGACGAATGCATCCGGGGTTATAGTGCAGCCTTCTATGCCGAAGCAAATCTTGCAGATCCTTATTGCGATGTTTGTGATGGATACATGGCAGTACTTTGTGCATAGGTACATGCATCAGAACAAGTTTTTATATCGCCATATCCACTCCCAGCATCACAGACTGGTGGTTCCTTATGCAATAGGAGCCCTTTACAATCACCCTATGGAGGGTCTTCTACTTGACACTGTAGGTGGTGCCATCTCATTTCTTGTCTCAGGGATGACTGCAAGAACAGCAGTTGTATTCTTCTGCTTTGCTGTGGTGAAAACTGTTGATGATCACTGTGGACTGTGGTTACCTGGCAACATCTTCCATTTGCTTTTCCAGAACAACACAGCTTACCATGACATTCATCATCAACTACAAGGGCTCAAGTACAATTATTCTCAGCCATTCTTTTCCATATGGGACAGACTTCTTGGCACATACATGCCTTTCAATCTTGTAAAAAGGCCTGGAGGGGGGTTTGAGGCAAGGCTGGCAGCGAAGGAATAGTCACATTGTAATTCTTGAAACCCACATCAGAACCCATATTTTTTTTCTTTAGGACCAGACCAGAGGTTTATTATAGGCATTTCTCAAGTTGATTGGAGCTTAGTGTTTTTTTTTTCAGTTCATCTTGTTACTGTAGGTTTTGCCAACCCACCTTGTGTAGCATAACTATGATGATGTGATTAAGGAGTTTTTTTTTTTTTTTTTTT
>Ga0209589_1008284_pt1 | contig 16277 bp, 9 predicted proteins | sample CowpeawhiteBW_FD_187525 | JGI IMG/M metagenome (GOLD analysis project Ga0209589, IMG submission 187525) | Root nodule microbial communities of legume samples collected from California USA - Cow pea white BW (SPAdes) (version 2) | ecosystem: Host-associated > Plants > Roots > Nodule | place: USA... | reverse complement strand
GTAAAGCATAGCAGAACAAAAACGGCCAGTACAGAGTACAGGGAGATCAAAGCTTAAAACTTGTCCCTTCCCAATTTTTTTTCTTTGGATGAGAGTAACCATATAAATGGTAATTAATGATGGCAAAACTCAATAATTATTTCTATCACTTAAACGTGCAACAAGGGGATGTGAAACACCAGATCTATCACACGGTAACAAGTAGAAAGAAGGGAAGCAGAGTTTAGTTTGCATGGACCACACCAAAAAATATATGAAACAACGTGACTCTGGTAATGAATATCCTCTGCCGAAAAGTAACAAAACAAGGATACAAGAAAGAAAAGGTGGAGTACCTTTTCTGAGAGGTGTTGGGCTGGGACACAGCTGTATTTGCAGAAGAGGGAGAGAACACTTTGCTATCTCCACCACCACAACCATTCTGCAACTCTACCACCTTAGGGCAGCAGTTTTGTGAAGAATCTTTTCCCATCACGGGTGGAGCTGATGGGAACTGAAGAAAAGGTGAAGAGGTTTTGTTGTTAACCTGGTTGTGGTAGTTTGGCCATGGAGAGGCCTTGCTTTGGAACCCATTGTTGGGGCTGAGTATTGCATGAGACATGTTCGAAGAAGGGAAGCAACCAAGAGAGAGAAGAGACTCTTCTCTTTCAGAGTTGGCGTTCTTCATTTTACCACCGAGAGACCAGTCCTCACCAGGTGGACCAAGCCTCAGTTCGAGCTTTCTCTCCTCTGAGGACTTCCCTTCGTTTCTGTTCATCTGCCACTCTCGCTCGTTTGGGATCAAATCTAACAGCTGAGGAGATACCTCGTTTCTTGACCTTTCATCCATCGCTACTTCTCTCGTCACACTCGAAAGGAAGATTAAGATTCCACCTTGCTCAAATACTACTCACCAAATATATGTATGCAAGACTGTTTCATGCAACAACAGATAAAACACAGGTTACAGACAAAAAACATGAAAAGGGTGAAAACAACAGTCTTGTTTTATATAACAGATGAAAAAAATGGACACCGAATCATAGAGTTTGAGTTGGAGAGGTGAGATTCTTACAAGTCTAACCGCAGCTTAAATCGGCTAAATACCACATGTTGTAGTTGAGAAAAAAAAGAGGTTCTTGGTAGGCAAACTTGCCTAAGACCTTGTGAGAAACTCTGAGCCGAAAGACAGAAGGACCTACAATGTAACCTTAAAAGGTATTGGCCACTGCAAAACGGTGGGTAGGTTAAGGTAGCAGTAGGAGGAACACAAGTGTTATCACAGCTCAACGGAAACCCCACCAAGAGAAAGGAAGGGAGAAAAAAAAAACACTGGAAAAGCAAAGGTGGAGGGAGCTATAATAGCACGGGATTGCAATCTAGTTTTGCTTTAAGTCTTTTATTTGCACGCTTAGTGGGTTCTCCTGCTCTCTATCTATCTATGTTTCTCTCTCTATCTATGTCTTAGGTGTGTGTCTTTCCTCTTTTTAAGGAGAGAGGAAGGTTATTTGAGAGGAGGCAAAAAAAAGAGACAGAGGGTGATAAAAACCAGAGAGATTCCCCTTGGCGAACCAACCAACCCAAGAACACAAAACAGGAACGGAATTAGAGCACAATGCACGCAACCTGAAGTCTCATAAAATAACGTTAGGTTGTTTAGCACAGGAAGTAAAGCATGCTGTGCTGGTATTGTGTTATGTTGCGCTGACCTCTCCTAAAGATACTCATTCTGCCTTTCACAAACACTCCCCCTATACCCTTATACCCTTATAGCTCCTATTCCTATTCCTTTTCTTTGCCTTCATAGCACATATCCCAAACACCCCTACCTTTACTAGTTCTGTGCTGGAAAATGACTTGCAATGTAATTAAACATTTTCTACCTAATCAAACTCATCACTTTGTTGCACCTTTTTTTACCCTTTTGGATCTGAGTCAAGGCGAATTAGTTTACTTAAGCACTTGAAAAGTCCAAAGAGAGGGACACTGGCACGCCCAAGTCCATGCTGGCATAAAAGGACAAAGTTTTAACCTTTTAGTAATGATGGTAATTATGCTGGTTTTAGAAGATAATTGGTTAACTAAAGATTCATTTGGGTTGGATAAGATTTGTGAGATGAAACATAAAAATTACAACTTTGAGGGGTGAGGGCTGAGGAGGACTGAACAGAAATAAAAAGAATTGAAAGGGGTGGGTGCTTTTGAGATGTCAGGAAATTGATGGATGGGATAGCAAAGCTTGCTTTTTTGTTTTTATTTTGGAGGGAGAGGATTTGCATGATCCATGTTTGCAGGGCTTCTGCAATAAAAACATGCAGATCCCATGATCTTGTCTCCTCTGTTCTGTTCTGTTCTGCACTCTCTCTCTCTTTCACTCTCTCTCCGTTCACATATCCCTATACGATGATCATTTCAGAATTGTGAATGAATGCGATTCCCTGTGCTGCTACTCAACCGTCACTCCTACACATCACCCTCTCCTTGCCGTTCGATTTGTATCTATTACCATAGGGATTTGTTTTGTCTATTCTAAATCTGACAAAAAGTTTAGGGTGTGTTCTCTTTTCTTCATTTTTCATGATAAATAATGCTTGGAAATAAAAAAGAGAACAAAACTGTCTCGAGTCTGAACTTAACAGCTCAAAGGAGAACTACTTTTGTTGCTTTTTCTTTTTGTTTAATGATAAAGGAATTATTTAGGATACAACTGTCTTTAATTTTGCCAACATTGTATTTGAATATGAAATTAAGATGATTTATTATATTTTGAATGTGATTTGTGACTTTTTAAATATCATTTAAAGAAAATCATAACAATACTTATGATATTTTCAATTCTTATTGTTATCACGTATACAAACAAAAATGCAATTATTAAGACATAAATTGACACTATTTTCGTGTATAACAACTAAGATGTGTATTACGTTTTAGATTTGAAGTAACTTAACTAGTTTTGAAGTAATTTATAAATTTAAATGCTTTTAATTTATTTTTTTTTAAATTATTAGGTATTTAAATTTTATATTTTCTGATTAAGTTTTTGTTATCTAATTTTTTTTATTAATATAGACACGCTGTTTCTCCACTTTGTTCGTCTCTCGGGTAAAAAATTTGAAATCATTTAAAAAATCATATTCATATTGCACAACAGATATGTGACTTTTTAGTGAAAACATATTTAATAATGATATAGTTATGATTTCGGATTTAATAACGAGATAGTTATGCTTTTGTATGTTTTTTATATTATCATCTATAATGATAAAAGTGTTCTCAATTAATCACAATATCCCCTTAATTATAAAACAAACTTCAACCTTCAAATTAACATATTATGATAAATAAATAAGATCACATAATAATATAACAATTATTTCGCTGAATTTTGTAACTCAATTAAAAAATATAAATATCTAAAAAAAATAGTTTAACGTGAAAATAAAATAAAGGTAAATTTTACTATATTAATAAAGTATTTTACCTTTGGAATGCTTCCGAAAAATGTAACGTTTAAAATGTATAAGTAAACAAAAACCTCATTTCCTCGTACTATATATGTCTTCTCTACATTAGCAGAAAGTACACGGAACATTGTGAGTAAATTTAAGCGATAAATTTCTCAGTTGTGCATCTGATTGCAATAGCTTCTATATTTAAAATTCATCATACCTTATACTAAACATTTTAATTTCTTCTAAATTCATATATTCTCCACAACGTTAATCTCTGCACCTATAATCTGCACCTATAATTCATTAAAACAACTAAACCTATCGAGAAAAGGTTCGAATTTTTTTAGTGCTATTTTTTATTAAGTATTAAAAATATATTATATTAATACTTTAAATTTATAAAAATAAATAAATAATTTTCAAATATATATTATGTTTGTAACTAAAAAAAGGTGATTTCCAACTATTGGGTTACAGTGAAGTTGCGTTATCGTTAAAAATAATTTAAAGGTTTCAGAAATTACATCATCGTTGATAATATCGATTCTGAAAAGACGTAATTTCGCAATGCGCCAATGCATGGTGGCTTTTACATACAGAAAAATATTCACATGTCTCCTGAGACAGTTTTCGATGCAGTTCTTTTTCGGGGTTGTAATATAATATTCACAAGTTGAGTATTCGTGTTTGTTTGATCTGTTTGCATGTTCTGAAAACCCTTGCTTCATTTTCCTGAATCACACTCTCATAAGTAAGAAGAAGACATTTTATTTCATTGAGAAAAGAGTTTGCAGCATATGCAGAGTGCAGTGGACACAGGAAGAAAAGTTGTGTGTGGCGTTGTTGTTGGTGTTGGATATATATGTGAATGTGAAGACTCTGTTTCCTTTTCCGTTTCAGGTTGAGACATTTGTCAAGGTTTTGATGCATGAGGCATAGGCCTTCACGTGTGCTACCTTCTACAACCAACTACTGTACCACAACAACTCTCTCTGTGTCAAGCTGTTAATGAATCACCATAACCATTTACGTCAGAATCTTATTCTTGTTCCAAAACCAAGGTTTCAAAACAATCACCATAAAAACTCATTCAAATGCACCTTTTTTATTTCACACTCCTAAAAAAACTGCTAATTCATTAGCTATATATACACAAGAATGAGTTATGCATATTTTCGATAAATAGTATCACAAATTGACTAAAAGCAAACTATGTAACTTTACGTACTAAAATTGCTGAGTTTCAAGCTACATTTCTACTCATATGTACAATTTTCCAACTTGACACCATTTATGGGACATTCTTAAGTAAAAACTATTTCTAAATAAAGTTGATGGCATTTTCAAAAAAATACGTGTGTGGAATTTGAAATTGTTGTTTTTCAGCTTTGAAGACTTGATGTGTCTGGTAACATTTATTTTCTCAGTAACTGTTATTATTCAGATATCACTAGAGAAGATTAAACAATAATTCTAGTTCGAAAAAATACAAAATGATTCAATTATTTGAAAAGGATGCTCAATTATTTGCCTTTTTTGTGCTTTGGTGGTTGTATAACAGCCACGGTTTAAGTTAAAATAAGCTATAATTTGGCCAAATTTTCTTCCACCCTATCTTCAGCCAACCCTACATTGTTTAATTGCATCTGCATGTGCAAAATTATCATTTGGTAATCTTTACAGCAGATTAGATTTTGTTCAAGACAATATTTAGCAATTTGTTTTTTTAGAGATTTTTTTATTCTTTTTATTTTAATAGTGTATGAGTCTAACTAAATAGACCCTTAGCATGTTTAATAGGACTTATTACATAAAAAATTATAAAATGGTCTAGTCTACTAACAGATTTTGTTCTGTCTCTCAATTCACAATATACGGTTATTAATACACACAAATATAGTGTTGATTAATTTTACTTTTGATAAAACTTGTAAGGTTTTCATTCACTCAATTCAACGGTAAGAAAATCCAACACGCACAATTGAATATATTGGTTCATGTTTTTTAACTCAGCCCGGTACAGTTCTTAATATAATTGGATTTTAATTTGTTTGAAGATGGGATTAAGTTCTTAAATGTTATAACCTTCCACGTACATATTTATAAATGACAACATTACGCGTAAAGTTGCAGATAAAATAAAGTATTTTTTATAATTTTTTTTTCCATTTTTAAAATAAAGTGTTGCAAAAGAATTGTGAGTAAAATTGAGGTTAAATTTTCATTTTCTCTTAAAACCAAACCCACCTATGAACAACATTAAAAACAGTAGTAAAGGCTCATGCTAAATATTATGTTGGAATGAATTATCTCCAGTCCTATTTTCACAAAAAGACATTTTTATGTTGGATAAATAATATGTGAGTAAAATATATTATAATATAAAATAAGAATTCTATAGAAAAACCAAGTGATAAGATTAACAATCTCTTCTCTCTCTTTTTTTTGTACGGATGGAATCATCAGGGTGCATGCGGTTCAATCCGGTGTTGCACGAACCACAAGATCAAGTGTCACGATATCTGCGACATCAGAAGCAGAAGGAACGAGGAACCGTTGATTTCGGAGGAACGGATGGTGATGGCGAGATATCGCTTCAAAATGTCCCATCATAATCGTACTGGTAATGATGCTTTGCCTTGTCCGTTGGATGAGAGAGAATTAATTCGAAGACTCAGTGGGTGCAGTCTTATCATGCGACTCACTCTCATCACATAGTTTAACCAGTGTGATTCATTTATCTTTTTAGGATGAATAGCAGACCATTTTTTAGTCTTCTTTTTTAATATTTTAATTCACAAATCCCATAAATAAAATATGTTTAAGTATATAAATTTATTATGATTAAAACACATAAATTATTAAATTTAAAAAAAAGTTAAATATTGCTATAGTTAAACATTTATCAGATGTTAAGAGGTTACACTGAGTTGAGTTGAGTCCTTTGTAAAGGACAGATTTTTTTGTTTAGGTTATTTTGTTTTTGGGGGTTTTTAGTTTCGGACAATCGTTTTCTGTCCTTGAAAGTCCTTTAATTTGAAGAACCGGATTCATGGAAACATATGTGTTAAGAATGCATTCCTGAATTGATTAAGAATAAATTGATGAGAGTGGTCCACACCACACCCAAGTGTGATCATGGGACAACAACATCTTAGCCTTTGAAGACAACAAAAAAGGTAAAATAAGTGTAAAGAGGAGATTGCTTCATTTGTATGTGTCACATGGTACATGTTGTAAATTCCTCCTCCTAAACCCATTCTATTCAATGCCAACCATTAATCGTGTCCATTCGACAAGGTATCTATTCATATTCTGCAAAACAAAAAACAAGGACACAAAATTAGCACCTACCTTATAAAAAGTTAAATCATTGGTCCGCATAAAAACCCAGCAACAACTTCAGTTGGGTTCAGTAAATATAATCATGTATGAACCAAATATGAATTTATTTACCGTGTCATTGCACTGTTTCTGATAATATCATATATATGAAAAAGGGAATCTGACAATAAGTGTTTGATTGAAGAAAAAGGGTAGAAAAAGTTAGCAGTGAGTGAGTGAGTGAGCTAGCTCATATATCAAAACCATCTTTTGAACCTCTCGTGTCTTGTAGTTGTCCACACAACGCGGCTTTCAATCTCGCTTTCATTACCTTTGCCACTTTACTTTGCTAGGTGGCTGCTTCATAGTTGGATATGAGTATGAACAAGTTCAGAATAATTATACATAAGCATTTGTTGTCAAAATAAATTTTGTAAGATGTTTGGTTTTGCATGCGTGAGAGGCTGGTGGTGGTGGTGGAGCATTCGATGAATTGGGAGAATGTGTTAATATTTTGTTGCACGTTTTGTAAGAAGAGTCTGCAAAGCATTTAAGTTTGATACATATCCTGAAGTTTGAGTTTGTGGCGTGGAGACCCCACCCTATACCCATTCCTTTTATCTAGTATTATATTACCATCATTGATAAGATCACTTATGATCCCCACTATTGCTAGTTTTTCCTACCTTCGACTCATTCCCACAACCTTTTTTTTGGGCTTTTCGTTTTCTCTTTCTTTCTCTTATTCTCCCTTTCATTGATTGCACCCATCACCCTGTCTTTTTGATACTTCTTAGTGTACTCACCTTTTTTGTTTGCTTTTATGTGAATAATTGCCTCATGCGCCGCTATAGTACCAGGAATGTGTGTGTGTGTGCATCATAACTAATGGGATCCACCTTCACACTACTCTTCTTCGTCTCTTTCTTCCTTGCAAGAAAAACACCCTTCACCTTTCAACTCCTCTCATCCTCTTCCATGCTAATTTCTTCGTTTAAACCCACCTACTCTATCTTATTGTAATGTATGGCCTATCGACATCTCCAGCTAGACAATCGGTCAGGCAGTTCAAGGATAAGTGGTTGAAGGGCCTACTACAGGCAGATAATGGCAGACAATCCTTTGAGTTGTTGACGTGGTAATTTCTCCGGAGTGATTTAAGAGAACTCACGATCGAACGGCCTCCGCTGTTCATTCTAGTAAAATTTTGTCGTCATAACACAATTATGGGGATATCCGTCACGACGCACGCCCCTCCGATCGGACGGCTGCACCAAAACTAAATCAATAAGCTAAAAGTAAATTAAGGTAATACAAGTCAGTAATCAAGTTTAAAAAGTAATTTAGTCATGATTAAGAAAACCCTAATCACGGATCCATGTCAAAAACTATAAATAGGAGTACAAGGTAAGTTGGTGAGGACTTTTATTTCGCATTTATTACAGTATTAATCGCACTTATCCAAACAGACTTGAACTCCTTATAGACAGGTACTCCGATCGTCCTGACAATCGAACGGGAAAGGAGAGAAGGAGAACGAAAGAGAGAAAGCTAGGTGAACGAACGAGAGAAAGGAGAGATTGAACAGTGAAAATTTGTACGAGGAGAATTTAAAGACAAATTGAATGTTGGAGATAGGTGTTTGATCCTTATAAAAACACTTATCCTACAGTTATTGTGTTCAAAGGATGTAGTTTGTATTGTTGCTTTGAAACCTTAGAAAGCAACTCTAATAGGTAAAACTGATGATAATAGTAAGAAAGAAGGTGGTGGCTAAAGGTAAAAGCTATTAAATGAAAACAACGTATGAGTGAGTTGGTGTAGATGAAAGAGTGTTTTGTGAGTCAAGGTTCGTGGCTTGAAAATTGCTTTCCGTCCCAAAAAGATGATCTTCCACAATGGAAGACCAAAAATTGGTCTTCACCCAAATCAATTACTTTTTACCACGTACGATTGTTTTTAAAGTGGCCTAGCCTGCTTTGAATTTGATGATACTTATGTGTAGCTAAACGTGATTTGGTTCTAAATTAAGTCAATTAAGTCAATGTAAGATCAGGGAAACAAAGATTCTCTCTCTTCAATGTACATACATCCTTAACTTTTATTAATAATAGAATTGGTCATGTCATGATTGTGATTGTGTCACTCCAATTAATGTTCTAATCATAATTTAGATGTAATAAAATGGACTCAAGATCCCATATAGGATCAGAATTATTTCTAGTTGTAGGTCATTGGTCGTTAGTCCATTATTTCTAATATTATCTAAACAAACAAACACGATATTCATGGACGATACTCTGTTTCTTCCCTTTACAATAATAAGGATTGAAACCAAATCAAATCACTTTGATTAGTAGAAAATACTGTTAAACTTATGTTTTTAAAATATAAAACAAATTTATACACAGATTAATTTGTAATCATTTTTTAAATAAATTATTTTAAATTTATTTACAAGTTAATTTTTAATTGGCACCGGCTAAAGTTATCTTAGTTGACATGAATTGAAGAAAAAAAATATGTTTCATACTAGGCCCAAAAACATAAAAGTTCAAAACTAACTTTAGATGCAAAATAACACGATCAACTTTAATAATAAAAAATACAGTTGATAATGTATCTTAAAAAACACGATCAACTTTAATAATAAAAAAAACTTTCGTGAATATTTAACAAACAATAATAATAACATTAAGCTTATGACATTAAAAGTTAGCCAAATCAATAGTGTCATACTTTAACAAAAATTAATTGAAAAAGTAATATAAAAGAAAGAGATATAAATTTGAGAACGTAACAAATTCTAAATTATTATATTTTAGTACAAAAATATTTTTATTAGAGATAGATTAATTGAATTAAAAAAAAATATTTTATATTAAAATAAGAGTAAAATTAATAATAAAGTATATACACTAAAAATATTTTTCAAAGAATTATAAAAAAATTCTTTATTAATAGTTATGAATTCAATTATCGGATAAAAAATTATATTAGGATTAAATATGTTTTTAACCTATGGACTTTGACGTGAAACTAAAATTTGTATTTGTCTAAAACTTTGATACATTTTGGTTCTCAAACTTTAAAAAATGAATGTATATAGTTATTTCAACTCAATTACGTTAAATTTTGTTGACGTATCAAACATGTTTCGTGTTACCATTTAAGTTAGTTACATGTTTGACGTGTTTTTACACTTCAAAGTCGGTTGAAAAATACATTTGACACATAAAAAAACATTTAACATAATTGGGTTAAAGTAATTATATTCATCAATTTTAAAGTTTAAGAATTAAAATTATCAAATTTATAATTATATAAAAATGTCAATTTCGTATCAAAGTTCAGAGATTAAAAACATATTTAATCCATTATATTATATAAATAGAATGATTATAAAGAAAATGTTTATTAATGGTAATGAATCCAACCATTAGATAAAATTTTAATATTATGTATAATAATGAATTGCTAAATATAATAAACTTGTAATTTATAAGTTAGCTTTAATCCAAAATTTTAAAACTTAAAATACTAAATTTTATTGGGATGACAATTTTGGACGTACATGATGAAAAGTGTAACGCGAGCTAAGTATTATGACATGTTAATCCCACTTAAACCCACTTCACATGACCTAGAGTATGAATATTTCATAAATTTGCCTTAAAATATATACAGAACACACACACACACATATATATATTTTTTTTGTTAAATCTTTCATGAGTTCTCAATTTTGTTTTACAATTTTAGTTAGTTAAAATTTAGTTTTTTAATTATATACATGTGTTATGGAATTTTTTAACATACTTATATTTGAAAATTATAAACGTTACTTACTTTAAGAAAACGAACTAGTTTAACTTATTTTTACACACCAAATGTCATTAGATTGGATTATTTTCAATGATGCCAACTAATCAATTTGATTTTGTTAATTGGTTAATCACCAATCTGAACCAAAAGGACAGTAATTGATTTGGTTTCTTTTTTTTTTCATCTTTATGGTATGATTAAAAGTTCTTTTAACTTTTACAAAAGTATAATTTTTATTTCAGTACTCAAACCTATTTTACTTAACTGATGAAAAAATATAAAATTTTTGTTTTCACTTTTGTGACGACGTATCTATCATTTCCAAGTTTCTTGATATATGGTTATTCATGATGCAACCACAATTCTTATATATTTTAGGTTTAAGAATTATTATTGAGATACATACAATAATAACTATAGTAAATTATAAATATTAAATGACATAAATAATCTGTCACTGGAAAATAAAATACTTATGCTTGAATTTACATTAAGTTAAAAATTTATATAATAAATAAGATAATAAGTATAGATAAAAATTTAAAATTTGAAACTTCTCTTTTAATTTATATAAGTCTTCTGTTATTTATTTAATTGTTTAAATTGATCTTAGTTTTACAAAAACTAAATTGTAAGTTATTAGTCTTATTTATATTATATATAAAATATTCAAAAATATCTTTTATATTGAACAACGATCCGATCCGATATATTCAATCAATCTTTTATATAAAAACCCTTTAGACAACATTCTAGCATAATTCATGGTTGATATTTCACACCATGGAAAGATATAACAGAACAGTTTGATTTTCATTCTCATCAAAGATCAATCAAAAAGATGATATCATGTATCATCAATTCATCCTCCACAAAATCTTCATTTTAAACCTCATTAAATTTTCTATTGTTTCATACACACTAAACAATTACACTTCACACAAGATGTCATCATCATGCCTTCTTTAATTCATATTTAATGTAATGATACTGGGGTCATAAATGATGAACTATAATACTACAGAATCAAGTTACCATGTCGATCTTATCCACCATGTCGATCTTCACAGTGCTTTCCTTTGCAATCTGATGCCCTTTTTTTTAAAACACTGACAAAATTCAAAAGTTTTATGCTTTATACATATAGATACATTGTATAAATCATCAGGGTCTTCTATTTTCATAACTGATAAGAAAATGAGACGCCCCAAAGGGGACCATTAGAACATAGGTAATATATATATATATATATATACATTATTTAGACAGAAAAATTTTCTGTCCTAAAGCAGTAGAAAGTGTTTTTGTGTTTTGTATTTTGTGATATGAAGGCATCGATCCTTTTGGAGAAGGGTACTTATGCTGAGAATGATTGCAATGAAACATTATGCGCCACTTTGATTTATGCAGCATAAAAGGCTAAAGTTATATTCTCATTTTGAGGGAAGCAAAGCTTAAAAGAATGAAGAAGAAGCATAACAATTCTACTACTGTCTAGAATCCTACTTGGTCAGCAATGCAAAAAGATGGTTCAAACTTACAACAACTCTTCAAATTCTACATAACTTGCACATGCGTGTCACAGTGTCACTGTATCACTGTATCTTTCAACTTTGCTTTTCAAGAGATGAAAAAGCACAAAAAATGAAACATGACTATCTCATGTAATTTTGTTCTTCGAGTGAAAGAAAAACACTTCGTCTCTGCATTTTTTTATGATGAATATTGCAGATTAACACATGTTGGCACCCCACTGAAAATTGAATACCTTTTTTTTCCTGCAATGGCCGTATCAGCTACTTCTTCAAAAGATTCTGCCTAGCTACAAATTGTATGGATTTTTTCGCCATAAGAAAATGGTTCCCTTTTTACTTTTCCAGAATGAAACGATTCTATTTTCTCGAGAATGAAATGATTTTTGTACTGATTCTCTCTTTTTACTCCTTTATATCAGTTGAATAGTGAAGGATTAGGACTCTTATTTTTATTTATCCGAATGTTAAATAAAAGGTTAACTTAGGTTTTTAATCCTTCTGTTTGTCAAGTGATTTCAGTTTGGTCTTCAAAATTTTCGTTGTTTTAATTTGGTCTTTATTTTAATATCGTCTAGTTAAACTAACAATAACGACTAAATTAACCAATTTTTAAAAAAATGAGATAAATAAAGAACTTAAAGACCAAACTAAAATTTTTTGATAAATAAAAGGACCAAAAAGGTAATTTAACTTAAAATAAACATGCCATAGAGATTGATTTTCTTTCATGTTTAATTTTTATCGTTACTTTTATTTTATTTTTATCTTAGAAGTAAGAAACGTACATACAGAAAAATACATAGTAGCTCTTTGTCTACGAAGAAGCTAGGTTTATATCGAATATATCCATTCATATTTTTTGAACTGTTTTATTCCTTAAAACTATTGTATAAATTACATAATTACTATAATTTAAATGCATATAAAATTAAATCTGAAATTTAACTTCGATATGCATAATACTTTTTATATTTGGAAAATATTTACTTTCCTAAATATAAAAATAAATAAAAGAGACATGCATTGCGAAAAAGAGGTTGCAAAAAGTAACCCCTTGTATGTACCGTGAAGTAGACGTTTTCTCTACGTTTATGCTTCTCTCAACTAGGTTATCATCAGTTTTTTAATTTTTTTTAGATTAGGGTCTAAACTAAAGCCCATTAAAGTTTCATAAGCCTTTCCTTTTGGGTCTGGCCAGACAAAAAGACATCTAAAACAAAAAGACCAAAAAGAAAAGTTCCAACATTAGATTCTATTGTTCTCACAAATTTTTCTAAATGTTCTTGTAACATTTCATCAACCCTTTGATATTTACTTCTAGAGATAATAGTTTTAGGAGTAATATAATTATTAAAAAGATAAATAGTCTTATATATATATATATATATATATATATATATATATATATATATATATATATATATATATATATATATATATATATATATAATTTTAAATGATGCTTTCACATTCAACAAACTATTTAAATCTTAACATTAGATAATACATACTTTAACTTTATTTTACTTTTTCTATAACCTAATTTTTTACATAATTTAAATTTCAGGTAATATTTGTGTAATCAAATTTTTTTTATTATCATTTAAAATAATTACAAATTTTAGTAGAAATAACATTTCATACAAAATGGATAATTAAAACAATAATAAGAAAGTAACATTAAACCAACGCTTTAGAAGGTGTAACATTAGTAGGTTTGGATACTAGGATTTTTGTTATTATTTTGAGAGTGTTAAAAAAGAGAGGATAAAACGTAAATTCCATCTCAAAAAAGGATAAAATAATTTTGTTAAATCTATATAGTCTAGCTAAAATGTTTTACCAAAATAGACAAATGATTCAGTGTGTTATAATAGTTAATTATATATTAAAAGCAATTAAGTAGACAAAACATTTCTCTCCAGTTTAGAAATAAATATCATACTCTATACATAAAAAGTATATATTATACCTAAAACTCATTAATTAAAAACATAGGCATTTTCGCATTGTATCTTTCTAAGACATTACCATTGAATGGCCATTTCTCCATTTTCTTATTTTTCTCATTTTTCTAATTTTTGGTGCACATATCTTACAAATTACTTACTCGCTTTTTATGTTTCAAAATAATTTTTTTTTATTGTTTTTGGTGTTCCAAGCCTTTTTTTTTTCTATCCCTTTGTTAACTCTTCATGATGATGATCCCAGAAAATAGAATCGAAGTACTTATGGTGGGCAGGATTTTGTGCATATTCATTAACACATTAATCATAAATATTATGTATTTAATTCTTTATACTGTGTAACAATTTGCTTCCTATTTTTATCTACCTTTAATTTGTCTATCATTATTGTTGTATCAGGATCATGTGATGAATATTTTTCATTGTAAGTATTTTTCATTATAACTTATAAAATAATTAAAAATTATTTTTCATTGTAAGTATTTTTTATTTTTAATTATTTTACGATAAATATTTTTCATTATAAGTAATTTTCATTTTTAATTATTTTATAAATTTACAAGATGAATATTTTTCATTATAAGTATTTTCAATTTTTAATTATTCATTAACTTTACAACATGAATATTATTTATTATAAGTATTTTTAATTTTTAATTATTTTATAAGTTTATAAGATGAATATTTTCCATTATAAGTATTTTTTATTTTTAATTATTTTATAAGTTTATAAGTGAATATTTTTTATTTATAAGTATTTTTTATTTTTAATTATAAATGAATAAAAAATCATATGAATTTTATAAGATTAAAATTAATTTTAGAAGATTAAAAATTATAAATTAATAAATCATATTAATTTTATATAAGAATACAAATTGATTTTATTAATGATTATGTCTATTTGCTAAAATCTTACCGTTATACATACACATTAATATAAAACCACACTACTTTTTTTATTATTTTACCATTTTTTATACACAACATTACTATTGAGTTTTGTTGGTAGAAATTAGCAATTTACTAACACGATGTATTATTATTATTTTTAACGCGCTGTATTATTTTTAAGCAATGAAATTATTTTATATAATTACAAATCCTTTTTTTTTTCTTCAGTAACTTGCTCTATACTACTCTTAGTGTCCTTCTTTTATTCGTTACGTTCTTTTCATAATAGATTTTTAAATTTATATTAATTTTAACTTTGTTTAAATAGATAACATACCCAAATAAAAAATATCAGTTCTAACAAAACATCAGAATAACAAAGAAGAACAATAAATGCTAAAAATATAAGATGCAGAATAACAAAGACTTATTGAACTTGAGATTATCTTAACCTTCTTTTATCTTCTATGTCTCCTCTTTTATCTTGAAATTTGAGACATCTTTACCTTCTTTTATTTCCTCCCTCTCCTCTTTTATCTTGAAACTGGAGACATCTTGACGTTCTTCTATCCTCTTACCAGCGTCCTTATCCTCAAGGATCTAAGGATATAAATAGTTAAAACAATAAAAAATAAGAAACAACTCAACAAAACAAAAGAATCAACAAAAATCAAATGATACCTTTGTCATTTTTGGTATAAATGATTTTATATTCATCAATACTCTGTTCATGTGAGAGATCTTGTCCTGTTCTCTATCTGCTTTCGCAAGCTCTGCTTCAACATCAAGTTGATTTATTCTGACATTGTATTTCGATCTCTTAGAGAAGTCTTCCAATACCTTAGATTCGTATTCCAATCCCTTAGAGACTCGTTCCAATTTCTCGGAGAAGTCTTTCAATTCGTATCCCAATTGCTTAGAGATGTATTCCAAGTCCTGAGAGAGGCATTCCAACTCCTGGATTTCAATTCTATCAATCACTGAAGGCTGTTTGGCTTTCTTCTTTTCTTTTTCTTTTCTCTCCATATCGGAATTCTCTCCTGCACACAAAATTAACTAAAATATTGCGAAAAATTCTAATAGAGATTAGGAAACAGGTTAAAAAAGAAATGAAGAAATATACTTACTCAAATGCTTCCTCATAATTAAGCACAAGAAATGTTATCCAGAGCAAAAGAAAAGGAGGATGACCATGATTATTTATAATGGAGAAAATTTTGAGTGTGTCAATTAGGTTTTTTATTTTCTTTTTTATGTCATGGGCCGCTGTTTATGGTTTTTTTTTTTTTTTTTTTTTT
>Ga0209589_1008283_pt1 | contig 16279 bp, 10 predicted proteins | sample CowpeawhiteBW_FD_187525 | JGI IMG/M metagenome (GOLD analysis project Ga0209589, IMG submission 187525) | Root nodule microbial communities of legume samples collected from California USA - Cow pea white BW (SPAdes) (version 2) | ecosystem: Host-associated > Plants > Roots > Nodule | place: USA... | reverse complement strand
TCAACAATTATTTTTCTCTTATTTTCTCCGTACATTTTATTTTATTTTTTATAAATATACTTTTATTTTGTTTATTAAATTAATAACATTACAATATCATCAATTATTAATATAATTCAAAAAATGCGTACACACAGGCGCGATAGCGCCTGTGTTTACACTAGTAGTAATAATGATGCTATTGAGCATTTAATTTTCAACTCCTTCCTCATTAATCTAAGTACGTCTTTGTTAACTCTTTATTATTATTGAAAAAAAAGTATGATTATTATTTTTGATTGAAAAAACAATAATTAAATATATTTATATACTATTTTAAATAAGAAATATATTTTGAATGGCAATTGCAACATGTGAGGACTGCATAGCGCAGTGGATTAGCGCGTTTGACTTCGGATCAAAAGGTCGTGGGTTCGACTCCCACTGTGGTCGGTTAATTCTTTTATGCTTTGTTTTTACTTTATCATAGTTTATAAAATTAATTGGCCCATCAGCTTATGTGAAGACCGCATAGCGCAGTGGATTAGCGCGTTTGACTTCGGATCAAAAGGTCGTGGGTTCGACTCCCACTGTGGTCGTTTATTTCTTTATGTCATATTTTTTCTATGGGCTATTCTTTCGGTCCACCTAAGTCAAAATAATGGCCCATTACGACTTTGTGAGTTTGTCCCGTAAATCAATTTAGGTCCAAACAGGTTTATTTTTGGGGCTTTATTATTATAACTACGTTCTTCTTCTTTTCTTTTCTTTTTTTTTACTGTATTTGTAATTTTCCCCATCTATTTTAATTATTTTTGCAGAATATTCTTTTTGATAATATATGTATTCAACAAATTTAAGAAACAAAAAATGGGAAGTCTGTAAAAATTCATCGTTTTAGGAGTTTGGTTTCTGATTATTATCCATTGCAAAGGCTAATGTCATTGTGAGACCAAAGTATTATTACAACACCAAACTTTGAGTGAAATGAAATTTACAATATAATAAGTCCCTAAGCCCTTGAGGTACCCACAATTGTAAAATGAAACCTAGTTTCATTTTATTTATTTTTTCCATATAAGAGGGTCAATACAAAGTTTTGAATGTTATATGGTTCACCCACAATTAACATGATTATTGAATACAAAGATAAAATAATAATTATTAAATTTAATAATTATGTACTGTGAGTATAATGTCGAACTTTTAATGAATTGAAAAATACTATTGCCATAATTTTAAGAATAAGTATAATAAAAACACACCTTTGTTCATACAAAACATATTATGATTTTAAAACACTAAAATATAATAAATTTTAGTATTAAGAAAATCAAATAGATCTTTTAATTAATTTAATTTTTATTTTTTAAAATCTTGTTTTTAATGAATTTTAATATACAAGAAATAATTTTAAAAAATAAAAAATGAATAGTAAATTTAATATAAATATTTTAATAACAATAGGCTAGAGAAATTGTTAATATAAAATTGATTTTTTTAAAGATTTATTAGGGTAATATTAAAAGTAGAGGTGTCTATTTAAAAGAATAATACAATTTAAAATTAATTACATGAAATTAAATGTTATGATATCTATTTGAATGAGTTAATCTTGAGAATGAAGGAAAAAAAAAGTATAATTAGTCGTATAGTATCCAGTTTGGTGCTGAAGTTTCTAATTGGTACCCGGTTTAAAAAAAGTCTCAATTACGTACCCAAATTAGTTTAAGTGCACCAATTGAGTCCATTTAAGTTGACGCCGTTAGAAAGGTTAACGTTGACTGATACTGGTTGGTCTCTAAATTAAATTTGGAACACGTGGTGATTAATTTTTAATGACGTGGAAATCTAGGGAAGAATATTAAATATGTCTTGTAATGAAAAAATAAAAAAAGAAAAAAACGAAAATAAAAAAAGGGCGAGAAGTTAAAAAGAAGTCGCAGAAACATGTGATAAAAACGTGAAATTGGGGAAAGGTGAGGCAGGGGAGACGAAGTGGTGGACGATTCTTCACGAAGTGGTGGAGAAATTGAAGGCGCATTTCGAACACTGAAGTGGAGACTTGAGAGGTACTTGTCGGCCATTAATAACGAAAGGTTGGTATTGTGTTTTTTTTTTTTCTGATTTTCTGATTAGGGTTTTGATGTTAGGGTTGTTTTTTGTGAAGTTTTGTTGATTTATGTGTTTAGGCGCAGTGTATTTGAAGCTTTTTTACTTTCAATGTTGTCTTTTTTGTTGCCTTTGAGTCAGTATTACTTTATTGGTTTGTCCCCCATGATATGTGACAGTGACGGTGTTGAGTATGTGGTGTGGTCCCTCTTTCTTAATTATTGTCGGTGTGTTGGTGTGTTAGTGGTATTGAGTGTAAATTGTGTGTTATTGTTTGGGTTTTTTGTATATTTGGCAGGGATATAAAGTTAGGCATATAGTAGTTGCCATGAACGACGAAAATTTTGAAGTAGTGTTTCACCATGGGGGAAGGTTTGTCAATGAGAGTTCACTGAAATACGTGGGGGGTAGTAGTACTTTGTTGTGTGACCCTGACAATGATATACCCCGTCAATGGTCCTCACCTATGGGAAATGACAATCATACTGTGATGTTTTGCCTCCTACCAAAAGAATCCTTCCTGGAAGACCAAAAAAGAAACGCAGGTTGGAGTCTTGGGAGCTGAGGAAGGATGACACACAAGTAAGACAGGGTGGAACACGTAAAAGATGTGCCATATGCAAACAGCTTGGACACAAACAAAATAATTGTCCCCAAGCACCTCCACTTCAGCAACAACCAAACCCAACTCCATCTGCTACACAACAAGGAGGCACACAACAACTGAAACTCAGGTTACTCAATCCCACCAAGGGCAAGCAGTGCAACCCATTGAATCTCAGCCAACACAACCAGTTGAAGCACAACAAGTGACTCAATCACAGATTACTGGAAGTGCGCTTATTCTACCATCAAAACCACAACAGGGAACTCAAACACCTATTCAAAGTCAACCAACTCAGATTTCTTCATGCAATGTCAGTGACCCACCAACAAGGCCCACATTCAGAGAAAAAATATCATATAGGAGGGGTCCAATTTCGAAGCAATGAGTTTAATGTGTAACTGCAGCAACTTTTTGGAAGAACAGGGTTGGGGCAGTTTTGGTGTAGGGGTTGTGTATTTTGAAGAACATGGTTATTTTGTTTCTTAAGTTTAATGTGTAATTGCAACACCTATTTGGAAGAACATGGTTATTTATTTTGGTGTAGGGGTTATGTATTTTGAAGAACATGGTCATTTTGTTTGTTAAGTTTAATGTGCAACAACTTTTTGGAAGAACATGGTTATGTATTTTGGTGTAGGGGTTATGTATTTTGAAGAACATGGTTATTTTGGTTTAATAACATTTTGGATTACTTATATGCTTCATTCGTTTATGTTCTGAATATGGTCCATTTTATATTACTTATATGGTTCATTATAAATCAATAATACAGACGAATTACTCAAACTCTCGTCCATTTAAAAACACTTCATTACAAAAGCAAACTACAAAATACAGACCAATTACATAACTTCCTATTCACTACAGAACTGAATTTTACAGCACTTCGTGGGATTTGTATAAACTTCCAAACCAATATTACATTGATCAAACCCAAACAAATTATAATCCCACTTAAAAATCTAACCCACTTTCCAGAAATTACAAGTGACTTTTCCAGATGGTATATCTTTCTCCTTTGTCTAGCAATGGTAGCATCTTTTTCATCCCCATTATCTTTGTTCAACCACTTGAAGTAATTGCACCTTTTAAATACATCATTGCCACCACTTCGCTGCTTACAAAACAAAAACACACAACCTCCGATTACAATCCACCACTGCAGAATGAATCAAAAAGAAATTAAAATCAATGTACAAACCTTGAAGTTGGGGTAGCCCCAAAACTCTTTTCCAGCATTCCTAATAGTTTTCGCCACTCTCAACACAGCTACCTCCCCACAATAACACATTGGTCTTTCACCCAAACCCCTATTCCAACCACTAGGGGAGGAGACGCTCTGCTGTTGTGAACCCCACGAAGAACATGAACACCCTTCTTTACGAGACATTGCGGAATTGAAAAACGAGTGGAAGAACAAACTCAATTAGGGCAGCACTTACTGTGCGAATATTGATGAAGAAGAAACTGAATTAGGGCAGAAGATACGGGAGGAAGAAGACAATGAAAATGAGGACAAATCTCCTTTAAATGTAAATACCACGTGGAACACTGTACAATTATAATTTCAACCAGTCATGTGTTATTATTTGACACGTATCCCTTTGCACTGCCACCTCATTACTTTCTAAACGCTGTTTCGGAACATTTAACGGTTTGGACTCAATTGGTACACTTAAACTAATTTGGGTACGTAATTGAGACTTTTTTTAAACCGGATACCAATTAGAAACTTCAGCATCAAAATGGATACTATGCGACTAATTATAAAAAAAAAAAAAGAATTTTGGAGGTGCTTTTACTAAAAAGAAGTTTATGGAAATTAAATATTTTGTTTTGAAAAGTTAAGGAGGGAAGTAAAAAGTGGCGGCAAAAGAACAATGGCAATAACCGTTACATTTCTCCTTCTGTTCTATCTGTCCTCACCCCACTATATCTTCCCCATCCCCAATCTCTTTCCCTCGCTTTCCAATTCCAAACCCTAATTCTTTTGTTTCTCTCTCTTTTTCATTTCTTTTTTCCTCTGCTAAATTGAAGCCGAAAGAAAATCTTTAGCTGCTGGTACAGTTATACTCGCGCTTCTTTCCTTCATTTTCTTTCTCATTTCTGCGTCGTCGTTTGTGTGATGGGAGGCACGGAATGCGTGATGTGGTTGTTGTTTAGTTAGGATCTGTTTATCGAGATAAGCGATTTGTTCTATTTCGTTGGGTTTGTGGATTTTACTCTGTAATTCGCTAATCGCTCAGCATTCTGATAGCGGATCGTCGGGGTTTCTCGGGTGTAATGGCAATTTATGCTGCTAAATTAATTGGAAAACCATTTCGATGACTGGGAACTGCACGGAAATAAAGCGGAGAACGATCTCGTGAGTATCTACCTCTAACTGAATTATCTTCTGGTTTCAACTCAATTCTTTCGAACAAGGATTTCTCTTTTGCATCTGTGGTGAATACAATTTGGCTTTCATATGCCTGATGGGGATGTGTCTTGTTACCTTTCTTGAATATATAAGCAAGTGCTACTAGCTTTATTAATTTATGCCATTTTTGTGCAAGTTCTTTCTAATTCATTTATTATACTTTTGATCTATTGTTTTCCTTATCAGCTAATGTTTTATACGAATGTTTCTTTACCTGTGAAGGATTATTGGAGGATGGTGGTGGTGTTGAACACTAAATCGAATGACATAACTTTTGCACTTAACTGAACAATAAGGTAAGGTCTATCTTTTTATTTCTTTGCAGATATCCTAGGTACCATCCATAGGAGACAATCATGCTTGAACTTGGTAGGACTTGGACAAGAAAGCTCTTCCTTCAAGAATTTGACACTACTATATAATCAAGGTTTGAATTCAATATACAATATTTATAATTCTAACTGTTGGCTTGGGTGCAAAACTTGTATGGAAAAAAGAACGAACTGAATCTGTCAACTATGATAATCTTAAACTCCTCTTATCCTCTAAACAATCTTGTAGAGGATCCAGTATTTGGCGTTTAGATGGTTTTATCATAATTGACAGATTATGTTTTGACAAATCGTCTTTCTTAATATTTATATACATTCCTAGTGGATGGGGTTTTAGGCATTTAAAAATAAAAAGGTATAATAGATACTGGCAGACCACAGACATACATTCTTGTTTACGAGTTCCTTCTCAACAATCGGTATAGTTTGGTTGTATTTCTTTATCCAAGTCCATATTTAACATTTTGAAGATGACTTAATTAGCCCGTGCATACCCATCAAATATGAAGCTTTTAAACATATTGTTGTAGTTAATCATTGTAGCTTGTCAAATAAGATGAGAACAGATGACAAGTAAATATCATAAGACATTATGGAATCTGACAAATGTGCCATAAAATGTATGACCCAGGCATAATGTTGTCAACAATGGATAATTTTTTTCTTCTTGTTTTTTGTTTTTTCGGTTTTCAAATGCTTTTTTTTTTTTGGAAATAATTTTCAAAACTTAATAGATTTGAAGTTACAAATGGATTGTTAAGTTGTGTGAAATTATTTTAGGAAACAGCTTTTAAAATAAAAAAAGAAAAGTGAAATGAGAATTAAAACCCCTTATATTGTTATTACTTTGCCTTCATTTTTACTGGTTCTTCACACCAAACCATGACAATGTTGTCGTCACTTTGAGAACATTTAATTTGAGAAATTGTAGATTCTACTTAGGGTGAATTTTGATAGCAGTGGGATGGGTTGTAAAAAAAGATATAGGATTCTGTAATTCTTCTCCTCGAGAATCTGGCTCCTTTCCTTATTACAACACAGTCATAAACAGTATAGAGAATGAATTGGAAACATCGATTGTTCTGATATAAACACTCCAGTCATTTGAGCTTCGCATTACACCATTTGAGGAATTCTATTGCTCACATCCCATAATGCATTTTAGGTCCGTTGTGCTTGTAAGTTTTTGCGACATAAAGGCTTTCGGTTCAACCACTAAATATTCTTTTATTTATTTAATAATGGTAGGCTAGCATTTGGAACTGCTTTATGTCTGTGAAGTGGGCTAATAATTTGTGTCTGTTGACAAAACTGGTGGAGATTTTAACAAAAACTAGTCATAAATGCACTTTTTCATTGTCTATAATTTGGTTCATTCATAATAAAAAGTTCATTATGTTTTTTTTTATCCTTACAGTCTCTCTCTCTCTCTCTCTCTCTGTGTCTCTCTGCACATTGTTTCTTTCTCTTTTGATTTTTCTCCTCTTTTTGTCAAGTCCCTTTGGACAACTGTTTTCTGCGCATATTTGTATTTATTGATTAATAAAAAATATGAGCTTTTTAGATAAGGAAAATTGCATCAGTTGAAAATTTCTATTCTGCAATGATGTTTCTATGACTTGAAGGTATTGAATCCTAAGTTACTTGGACTTAGTCGTAGGTGCTGGTCGTATTCTTGTATCTGACACATGTATGCACAATTTTTTCTCTTCATAGCCATGACTGATTTTTAGTGTCATGACATCTTAAGGTACAGGGAAAAGATTGTTTAAAGGTTCAATTAATCTGATCAGCCCCCAACGGCTCGGGGAACTTTTCCTTAAAGTAGCAAGCTGGGTAGCAAGCTGGGCATGCTTGTTCTGGGACAATTCAGTGGACCAACCACCACCCTTGGAGCCACTTGATTTGTGTTTGGCCACCAGTGGGTCTTCAACTGTGATGGAGTTTGGTTTCATACATATGCTGGCCAAGCTTCCACCACAAGAGCTGCTAGACTTTGGTGCTCATACACTAGCCGTCAAGGAGGGATAACCGCTCTAGTTAAGTGTTTCACTTAGCATTTCATACTATTCTATGCAAAACTTAAGCTACTTTCGGTTCCCCAAAGGAAAATAAAACAAAGTGAGGAAAGAAAAAAGAAATAGAGTGAAAATGAAGGAAGTTGTAATTTAAAAAATATAAATAAATTAATAAACATTAAGTAATTGTACAATTACATAATTACCTAAACAAAATTGATTATTTTATGAATGTAATAACTTTTAAATAACACCTTAAAGTTAAAGTTTCATTTTTGTCCAATCTGTTTACACTTTGATATATAATTATCATATACTTTTATTATAAAATTATAATTTTCTAATAATATTTTGAGTTACTTAAATTATTGAAATAACATATCTGAAAAAATGATCTAATTTTTTGTTTTAAAGAGACGGGATATAAATAATTTTGGAAAATACTAGTTTCTTTATTCTTTTGTCCCGATATTCAAGTGGCAAGTAAAATATCTAAGACCCAATGGAAAGTGCCATCTTTCTTTGTCATTTTTTGTTACCAAACAAAGGAAATGCTTTCTTTCTACTTACTTCCCTATAATAGTTACTTTTTACTCTGTCTGTGCATTTACAAATATTAAAACTACTGTAGTTCTTTACGAAAAGGATTGCCTTAGACCCCTGAATTTGATTGTTTAAGCATTGTTCTTGTGCTCCTTTTATTTAATCTTTGAGGGGATTAATATGATAGTTCTGAACAAAAAATACATTTCTTGCAACTTCCTTAATGGCAATTGGCCATTAAAATTCCAAGAGTTGTCAAAATGAGCTAACATGACTCACTCAAATTGACACAAATAACTGGTTTAGCGCAAAAGTGAGTTGATCCAATCCGTTGCAACCCAAAAAAATGGCCAACAATTGGTGAGCTTAGCTTGTCGTACCTACCTTAAAATAAAGAGAAGTAAAAATAAGAAAAAAATATAGAAGAATAATAAATCATGCCATGAAATTTCACCATTCAAATTTAGTAGTTAAGGTTTGGTTTATGGATATAAAGCTGTCATTGAAAAATATATAAAAAAAAATGTATTCAGGCCAAATGTCTAGTTCAGTGTCGTCTTAAAATATTTGGAGACCCTTTACTAATCATGAAAATTGGACCCTTCCACCCTTTAATATTGCTAAATATTATAATATGATTTTTTTTTTTAAAAGTCCCAAAAAATTCAAACCACCTGATTGATATTGATAATCACATCCAAATAAAAATGTCGGTTCAAATTTGCTGACTTTTAAAAATTAGAGACCTTCAATAGTTGGAGGTCCTGTGCAGAGGGTCTGCTTGCATAACTTGTTATATGGGTCTGGTGTAGTTAATGAGAATAAACCACCATCCTTGAGACTGCGATTAAGGTGACTTCCAACACTCTGCTTTGAGCATAGGGCATCAGGCTTGGAGTGTGACAAATGTAAGTGATCCATCAATTAATTTAGGATAAACTTTGATACCATTTTAGAACTTGTGTTTCGAGTCTAATTCAATTTCAGAGAACTAGTTTGTTAGGTGAAAACTTTCCAAGCATTGTAAACTGTATTTAACCCATATATTTAGTTGATGTGCAACTAGATCCCCACCCTTGAAATTGCAATTAAGACAACCCTGAAGAGTCTGCTACCAAGGCAAGGTAGGAGTTAAGCCATATTTCCAACGAAAACTGTGCTACATTGAATGCTAATTGGAAGCTTTATCCATCGAAACTATTTTTTTTTTAATGTCTAGTACATTATTGTTTGAAGGACTGGGTTTTGTGTTATAAGACAACCTTTGGCTGTTGAATTGAATTTGTACACGATTAAGATGAGCTGAATTTTTCGCTAATTATGTATTATTGGTTCAAGATTTCTCCTGTATTTCTTAGATGAGTAATAGTCCTCCTATAACAATTATCTCTTGTGGTTAACCCCAACCCTCGGATGCTCAGCAGATAGTCCATACATTTGATATTAAAATATAGAAAGGACATGGTTAATTTTCATTATTTATTTACTGTCATATGCAGTGAGTTTTGGGGATAAGGATTGCTTGATGGTAATAGAAGAAATAAAATGGCTTACTTTGCTTTATCTTGGGGAACATGTCTTAACCATTCAAGATCAATTGTCTGTTACCAATCTGTTCAGGAATTCATGAAACATTACACAAGTTCTTTTGTAAGTATATTTTGGCCAAACATCAGTTTTCTACATAAAGTTTCTTTGAACATAGTTTGATTCGTTATGCTAGCATTTTGTTCATCCCTCTTTCTTTAATTGTTTCTGATATCTTTTTGACGGAGGCACTTCTTACTGCTACGTAGTCCAATGAATTCATTTACATTCTGATGTTATTATAGGTTTTGTTTATTATACCGTGTTCACCTTTCTCTCCCTGAATGGAACTTCAACTTGTGCTTATATTTGTTGCTATCTATATTCTCGATGTACCTTCAACTAACAATATGTAGATATTTAAGGGAAAGGTCCAATGATCACCCAAACAGGCAATTTTTCAGCTCTTTAGAATCAACAACTACCGATTGATCTCAGCAAGAAGACAGAAATAGAAGACAAATAAAGTCCTCAACAGATAATCTCACCTGCTATGCTGTTGCTGACCCAAAGAAACTTCAAAGCTTTATCATCTGAATGGAGTAAATTAAAGGTACAAATTCTACAGCCCTGAATTCTTGAAATCGTGATGTATTCACAGAACTTTTTTGTTTTAATCCCAACCAGACAAAATTTCCCCCACCACATTCTTTACCATAGCTACTGCAGCATCATAACATATTAAAGAATACAAATTAAAACTCCTCTCGGGCATGAATGGCCGACTTTAAATGCTGAAATTAGAGTTGTCAAAATGGGTAATCCGGTCTAATCTGGCTCAACCTATCACGAATTGATCACTTACTGAGCCAATCTAATCTGATTCACTTATTAGTAAGTCAAAAAAATTTGAATCTAGTTTGACTGAGTTAGTGGGTTAATCAGATTCACTTAATTAAAAAAAATATAATTTATTTTTTTTTTCAGTCAAAACTAAATTATAATTCTAATTAAAATCTAAACAAATTTTAATACAATCTAAATACACACCAAAATTACAAAAATATAAATTATCTTTGTGTTGGCTAAAGAAAACAACTTAACTTGACCCAAATGCAAAATACTTATGACTCTTTATTTGCGGGTTGGTGAACTAACTCGTCTCACTACGGGTTCAATATGGATGAACTGAGTCCTAGGTGGACCAAATCAAAAATTAATTTGTATTAAAATTTGTAAAAAAATTTCAACCCAATTTAATCCAATTTTTAGTAAGTCGAATTCACTTGTTGAGTGGAGTTCTGATCCATTTTAACAGGTCTCCAACACAATACCAAAACAACAATTTTGTGAGTCTCTGTGACATCGAGTAAAATCCGTTTGTAATAAATGGGATTTTGTCACAATTCACGATGATAAAAGATAATCTTCAGAATCTTTGAAACGAAGGATACACGTAAAAACTTGTGCTGATTATGTTTATTGAATAACTGTAGTGGCCGAAAATTTAGGAATTTTTAATTAAGTTTTTAATAATTTTGTATAGTTTATTAAGTATTTAATAAATTTAAAATTTCAATTGAATATACGTCGTTAACTCTTTCTAATTGTTACTGTTATAATACATGACTTTTAATCGTTATTACCTTGCCAACCCTTATTAAGTTGCTGTCACATGTTGAAGTCTAACAATGAGATACGAATACCAAACAAAGTCACGCCAATAACCTCAATCCTACTCATGCATGTTCAGAGAATATATCATGTGGTGACAGATAGCAAGATAATAGGCCCATAACAGCCACGTCATTGAGTTAATAGAAAAAGTTAGGTAGGATTTAATTGAAAATTTTAAATCTAATCATAAAAATTTAAAATTTATTAAGTATATATAAGTATATATTGTATATAAGTGCATTGGTTGATATAAGTATATATTATCACTTGAATTTAAAGAAGAAAAAGCGAACACAAAAAGTTATAAAAGGAGAGAATAATTTTTCTACTTTACTTTTCTAAAAAAGTGTACATTATATGTAGTTTATAAAAGAAAAGTATAAAGATTTTTCATAAAAATATAATAAATTATTTTTTGTTTTCATTAAAAGAAAAATTATGTGGCTAACTACGTTTTATAGAACAAGTGATTTGTTGCATAACTCGAACGGCACATGATAAGAATTAGACTAAATTTTGTGTAATGGTGGCTTGTGGTTGGGGAATAGAATAAACAATGGGACAACACCCTTACCCTTAGTATAACTCATTTCATAAAAAGTTTTGAATACAATAAAAGAAAATAAAATCAAATGAGTGAATGGTTTGAGATTCCTATCTGAAATACATTCACATGTTATGGATTGATCAATATATAATTCTTCCCTTCTAAATAAAACATATCACATACTATGATATCAATAATCAAGATATTATTTATGTATTTTTATTATTTTAGTGAAAAATAAATCACATTTTGAGGAAAAAAAAAAGTAAATCCTTAAACATACACGAGGCAATCTCATCTTTAATTTTGGAATCGGATAAGTCATATTTTTTGGTCCTAATTCATAAATGTTTGAACAAGTAAGGGGTTTCTCCCTACATCTCCAATAATCTCTCCTGTACCCCAAAACCAAATTTATTTCCATGTTTGCCCATGGTAAAAATTAAGAGTTACTATCTCTTTTATCGCATCTGCACCCCAAAACGCACCCCAATAAAGCACTAAGAATCAGATTCCATGCACCCCCAGAAGAATCTTTGACCTAGGTGTTGTGCTGCGCGTCTCTTCTCCCACAACTCTTCTCCCACACTGCCTCCACACACTCTTCACCTCTCTTCTCCCACATTCTGTTCTTCTCCCATTCTCCCATAGAGCTTCCGCAGGCTCCTTTTCTCCTTTTTCCTTTCTTTCGCGCAACTCCGCAGGCCCCATCTTTCGCTCTTCTCCGTTTTTTTTTTACCGAAACGGATTGTGAAATCCGTTTCGCAAAATGCTAAAACGGAACACACATTCCGTTTTAAATTTTTTTTTTACCGAAACGGATTGTGAAATTCGTTTCGCAAAAAGCTGAAACGGAATACAAAATTCGTTTCCTTTTTTTTTTCACTACAACGGATTCTGGAATCCGTCTCGGAGGAGGCTGAAACAGAACCTGGAATCCGTTTTGGTGTTTTTTTTTGCTTTTTCACCGAAACGAAGGAGGTATTGGGTGTGAGAAAGATTGAGGGTAGGGGAGCCATCTGCGGCACACGAGATTTCAAAACCAGGGCTCCCACAGTAAGGTTGTTGCGTTCCTTGGATGTAAAAGGGAAAACTTATAGATTGGTTGTTGTTGGAGCAGGTTTTGGGTGCACATGCAGTGAATTTAGGGTCGACTTGAGAGAAAGTGATTTGGGCAAGGAGGTAGAAGATGATGATGTAGGAATTGGTGATGAGAAAATATAAGGGTTTCAGGATAAAAAATTGGGTGTTTGGGTTCATCATCTTTGAAGGGTTTTTTTTTTTGTTTGTAGGTGAGGATGAAGGAAATATGAACAGGGAGGAAAATGAGTGTACATTCTCTCCCTGTTAACTTTTAATTAATAATCTCAACAAACAAAAGATATTTCTTCATTAATTAGAAACGGTGCCTTCCAACAGGCAAGTCGTACAAGTTGACAAAATTATTCTGAAACAGCGGTGTTTTTAGCCATTCAAAATTGGTTGTAACATATAATATTCAGGTTGGAAGCATCTTTGGTTTCAAAAAAAGGAAAATTTTTTTGTGAAACGGATTACAGAATTCGTTTCACATTTTTATGAAACGGAATTCGTATTCCGTTCCACAAATATTTCAAATTTTTCGTGAAACGGAATACGAATTCCATTTCAGAAAAAATGTGAAACGGATTCTGTAATCCGTTTCACAAAAAAAAAATTGAAAATTTTGTGAAACGGATTACAAAATCCGTTTCACATTTTTCTGAAACGGAATTCGTATTCCGTTTCACAAATATTTCAAATTTTAATGAATGCACAATAATGAGGTAATGAGACGGAGAAGAAACGGGAGAAGAAATAGTATGAATGAGGTGTAGAGGAATTGGTACGGAGTAAATGAAATTTACTGCATTTTACCCAATTATCCACTTTTCACCTGTATAGTAATGAAGGGTATAATAGTAAATTTTGAGAATGAAGAAGAAGCGTTGGAAATGCGGAAGAAGCGCCCAACAAGTAAAACAAATTTAAAGGTAGGCCCATCTTTTTTTTTCTTGTTTGGGCTTCATGATGTACCTTTCAAGAAAAAAAATATTATTTATGTGTAGAAAACGGAATGTCCAAGATTTGGGGTGCATTTTTAGTTGTTAAATTAAATTTAATTAAATGTACTTCTTATGAATAATTATGTAATTTTTAAATAGGTATAATTATTTTGACAGAAAAGTGTAAGATTATTATCAGCTATAACACATAATAGTTACTAAAGAAAATGTATAGTTATTTATTATGTTAAAATTTGTAAACCGAAAAAGAAATTATTTATAAAATTAAAAATTAATTAAATTTTAATTTCTTAATAAAAATTAATAATTTTAATTAACTTTTTTTATTAAATATTTATTTATTTTTATATTTTTTAATATGATATATGTCATTAATTTTAGTTATATTAATTTAAAATATATTGAATAACGAGATCATTATATTTTCTCAAAAACTTCCACATTATTATCTTATAACCATAATAGTTAAAATTGATATTTAAATTGTAATATAATAAGATCATTAAACAAAATAAAATGCGCTAGTTTTTTTTACATCACCTATTAACCCTTTTAATCAAATTACTTCATTTAAATAAAATCTAAACCTAATTAAAATTTAATGTAATTAAACTAATTTTGAAAATTTTCCTTACCTCTTCTTAAAAAATCCAAAGTAAAAAATGCGATACTTAAATTTAATGATTGACAAAATGATTAATTTTATAAACTTAAGTTTTATAAAATGTTATCAGAGAAATTAATTTTATTGTAATAAATTTTCATTTTTATTAAGAAATAAAGTAAAATCTATTATTGATATTACAGTTCCACCATTTACAATTTTATATAACTGCCTGCGACAACTTGGTACTATTCAACTTCCTATCCATATTGGTGGGACAATTTATTGTCAAACACCTCTTCATCTAAAACAATAAATGCCTTATGCCTGTTTTACACAGACTATAATATTTTTTTTATATTAACTACAAAATTTTACATGAGATAAAAAAAATGGAATAAAATAACAAGTATATCTCTCAATTTAATAAAAAATTAAATAACAATAGCTTAATTAAGAAATATAAAATTTTTGAATCCTTAAAAATAGAAACTTAATTAGAAAAATACTCAAATTTGTTACAGATTTTAAGCTTGATTTTATGTCTTATAAGAACATAAATTAGAGATGCTTCTGGGAATTGAAACCTTTTTGGGTCTTTATTCTTTTGGTGTCCCTTTGTCTTCACTACAATCATTTTTCCCCAACTGGAGGATGTTTTTGGGTTCTGTTCTCACACATGTGCATCAATTATATTACTACTAGCAATAGGAATAACATTTTCTATATTAATGTGATATAACATCAATCTAAAAACTTAAATTTAAAAATTGGATTCACTGAGATTTAAAAATTAGATTCACTCAAATTTAAAAATTAGATTCACTCATTTAATTGTTTTTTTTTTATAAGCTACCATATAATATTATCAATGCATATGAATAGGCCCAAAATGTATCATTACAATACCATCACCCTGACAGAACACAAATAAATATTAAACATTGATAATACTCTTACCAATTTTAACAGTAAAAATAATAATAATAATAGTTTCCTCCTATAAAAAACAATAAATTGATAAGTTACATTTTAACAATTTATTGTCCAAGAAAATGTAATTCCCGTTTAGCTTCTACATTACTGGCTATAAGTATGATTTTTTGTTCTATAATTCCACTTAATATCATTGGTCTCACATGTGCCTCATGATTTCCATTGTTGTATTTGCATTTTGTGTACCAATTTTTCCATTTTTTTTCCAAGGAAAATAGACCTATTGCATTTCATTAAAGATAATATTAGTGGTGAAAGACTAATTTTAAAAATCTACACAACACAATGGATCAAAGTAAGTTAAAATAATTGTAGTTTAAATTGAATTAGGTCATATTTTATCAATCTATTTAACTTGTTGACCTAATAATTTATTGATCCATTCTATAAAATCACACACACACATATACATACATATAAATATATATATATATATATATATATACACACATTAAAATATAAGTTTATATTATAATTTATATATCAATTCATTAATTATGCATCTTTTATAAGTAGGAATTTCGTTAAAAGTCCCTATAAAGTTTGGTTGGGTTAGGTTCACTCAACTATATTTGTTATAGTTGTTTAATTATTTTTGTATTAAGAAATAATTTAGTTTCATTTTGAGTTTCATGATTCATAGCAATTTAATATTAATTTTGATTTGTTAAATTTCAAATCATGAGTTGAAGTTTATGAAAAGGATTAAAGAATTTCTTTTATTATTCCATTATAAAGCTTAAATATTGAAATAAGTCATAATTTACGAGATAAAGAAAATTGTCATCTATATACACTTATCTTTCAATTAGAAAAAAATTAAAAAATGTTGTCATATATATATATATATATATATATATATATATATTTACA
>Ga0209589_1008281_pt1 | contig 16280 bp, 13 predicted proteins | sample CowpeawhiteBW_FD_187525 | JGI IMG/M metagenome (GOLD analysis project Ga0209589, IMG submission 187525) | Root nodule microbial communities of legume samples collected from California USA - Cow pea white BW (SPAdes) (version 2) | ecosystem: Host-associated > Plants > Roots > Nodule | place: USA... | reverse complement strand
AGGCGGCCTTCTTCTATAAGGATGTGGATGCCCTGGATTCAAGATTCGATGTGGATAAAGATGTGGTTGGCGGAAAGTTGGTAAGGGAGGATGAAGAGGGTGGGGAAGAGGTTGGGAACGAGGCGGCCGAGGAAGAGAAGGATGCGGACGCGGCCGTGGAGGGTGATGACAACAAAGCAGCATAGGACCTTTAATGTTTATAATTTGAAAGCTGGAATTATGTCTGTAATAATTCGTACACTATGTCTGTAATACCTCGTATACTGTTTGTTTTTTAAAATGATGAATGTTTTGTGTATGCTGTGTTTTATTGGATGCCGATAAGTTGCGTGATAGTGGTGCATTATTGGTATGGTATAACTATGAGCGGGTGTTTTGATGTGTGATGTTTTGTAAATTCGATTTTTATTGAGGGTGTTCGACCCAGGCCGCTTACTTGTGGTAAGGGTGGGGAACTCAAACGAATTAACCACGAGTAAAGGGTGTTCGACCCAGGCCGCTTAATTGTGGTAAGGGTGGGGAACTAAAACGAATTAACCACGAGTAAAGGGTGTTCGACCCAAGCCGCTTACTTGTGGTAAGGGTGGGGAACTCAAACGAATTAACCACGAGTAAAGGGTGTTCGACCCAGGCCGCTTAAGTTTATAATATAATTAGACAACAATTTTATACTCGTGTTGTTAAGTTTGGTATTGCCTTAAGTCATAAATGTTGTAGTGAAAGGAGTCGTTACATAAACCTCCTATGGTTATAATGGTGTGTGTGTGTCAATTGTAGTATACTACCAACTTCCATTCTTCTTGTCATATAAAGGGGTGAGTGAGTTCTCATTCTTGAACAACTTGGAGCCTCTTTCTAACTTCTACATGAGATGCTTCCTTCTAGGCTTATTCAAGGATAACTCAAAAGTTTAGGAGGCCTAATGCAAACTTAAAAAATGAGACATTTTATTTAAAATTTATTTTTTGGGCTTTTTTTATGCAAAAATATTTACTAAATTGTCATAATAAATTTTATTTAACATTTTTTTCAATAGATAATAAGGCTAATTCGTATAATCTTTCTTGAGACATTAATTTTTTATTATCTTTAACTTTGAGAAACTCCTTTTGGCTCAATTCTAGTCTGATTCAACTTTTCTAGTTGACATATGTACATATTTTTATATGAAATAAAAATTGTAATACATAACACACTACTAAAGATAAGTATATAAAACAAATGAGTTAAAACAATAAAACCTAGTTATGGTTGTCAAGAAAGTAAACTCGATAGTAGACTTATAGTATCTTAAAGTCTCATGTCTCCTTCTCCTTTTCAAGTCTCTTTTTCCTTCTGAAGTCTCTTTCTCCTTCTCAAGTCTAAACTTTTTTCATAAACCTGCAAAGTTTATTTTAAAATTAATCATTAATAAAAATAATTACAAAAATTATTGTTCTTTTCGACTCGATAGTAAGTTTTTTTCTCCTAAACCTGAATTATCTTTCTACAAAAAACTTAACTTTGAATTATGCTCCAATTAATCTATCATCCATTAAAAGACTAAACCTTAATCTAATTAAGAGTTTTGTAGAAAAATTCTAATTCCTCATAAAGATATATACAAAAGAAAAAACTCTTGAAACCCGTAAATCGAAAAGTATTGAAAAACAAAATTGGGCAAATGAAAACATTTCTAATTCTAATACAAATTCAACAAAAAAAATGAAAACAAAAACAACACAAATAGAAAGAAAAAAGATACTAACAAGAGATGAAGATGAAAAGATTGGTACACACGGGCAACATGAGATTAAAGGAATGTAATATGCCAATACCCTAAAAAAAGACTTTAGAATAGAAGAAAGCAAAAAAGCGCAAGAGAAATCACACAGAGATAAAAGAAGAAAATAGAATACAAATTGATTATAAGAGAATAAAGATAACTACTACTCATTCTCTTTTTTCGTAAAAAAAAATTATAATTTACTAAAAAAGGTTGTAGCATATGTAGTACTTTTAATGCCGATAAAAATTAACAACACTAATAATTAATTTAATAGAGCCATATTAGTGATAAAATATTTTATTTGAGGTTATTTTTTTAAACATAATTTTATAATTAATTTAATAGTAAAAAAGAATTTTGAGGCCTTCTCTTTGGAGGCCTAACACACGTTTTACTTACTTTACTCTTGAGCGGGCTTATGAAAAGAGTTTGGGTTTCCGTCAAACTTTCTCCTCATTCATTTTTTTTTTACATTTTGCTTCTTCAGTCCAATTATCATTTGTTGCTTATCATGTTCCCTGTTGATTCCATACAATCTTATAAAAGTTCAACTTGATTACAAGGTGGTTGACAAATATTCCTACAAGAACCAAGATGAACCAATAACATCGAGATTGTAACACCTTAGAAAATTTAAATGAAACATAAATAATAGCATATGTAAATAATAAAATATACATAACGAAATATTTATATAACATAATATTTATACATAGATGTTCATGAAAGAACAATACAAACTAAACTAACACTAGTATAAATAGGGGATTTGGCAACGATTATTTTTGCTATTCTGCCCCGGTTTCAAATCGAGGCATATAAGGCCGAGGCCAAAAAGGAAACAATATAGTCCCCTTTTCTGGCTTTAATTTTAAAATGCGAAGGGTTTTTGGCTTCGATTGGAGCTTGAACCAAAGCCATATGTTGGGCTTTTTTGCCTCAGTTATAGTTTGAACCGAGGCCATATACAGCTTTCTAATTCGATTATGGTAGGAATCGAGGCCGAATGTCTTGTTATTTTTATAAATAACTTTTTTGTTTCTGGTTATTCCCTCATTTTTTAACCTACATATTTTTTCAACATACCATAACAAAATAAAACAGAACATTTTATGAAATATAACATCATGCATAATCCAAATACACTTAAAAGTGTTTTGTAACATCATCCATAATCCAAATACATATCCTAATCAATACTATTGTACATCTGAATTAAAAATTTGGCACATGCTATCCTACCAAACTTTATGGACTTCGCAAGAATTGGTGCAATACTCTTGATGTATGCAAAATAAGACATTAACTTAAGTTAGTATATAGAAAGACAATACTGTAAAGTATTTGTTTCATTTCAAATATATATTACTGTTTCCCAATTAGTTGTAATACAAGCACGTATAATGGTTGTCATCCATTGCATTACATAGTAACCACACTCATAAGAGTTGATTTATCTATTACACTACATTATGTCAACAACATTACAATTAAATAAGGAAGAAAATCAAATCCAACAACCATAAATATATGGATAGAAATACCAAATCTGAAGGGAACACCGTGCAAGACATTTTGCCTTAGTCATTGATCTCCCTAACAACATGTTATGTCCAACCATTAAACTATGATAAAGGGAATGTGTTAGGAAACTTTTATATAACAAAGAATATTCATAAGATTAACATTGAGGTTCTTACCAATCTATCACTTGTCTAAGATGGTTGGGGGGAGGGCGGTGCAAAGAACAAAACCACACAGCAAGGTTCTCTCTCAGGAAAACCACAAGTAGCTACCAATGATGCCTGAAAAGAGAATAAATTCATTCTTATGCGTTAAATTGACAAATTATATTCACAACTTAATTTTCACTTTTCATTACGGGATGGAGGTGAAAGAGGCTCTAGATCTTCACCCTCAAATGGTAGGGGTCTAGATGTTTTCTTTTCTAACATTATCTTCTCTTCAAGTTTTCTATACCCATCCCGAGACTATGTGTGAGTTTTTATTTTGAGCACTTGTACTTTAAACCTTTTTTTTGTCTTTTCTTGTAACATATAAAACCCACTTTATCAATTAGTTTAAATTGTACACAATCATAAATTGAGCAATTCATGATTTCAAATAAACATACCTATCATTCCTTAAATATCCGAAGCTCAAGAAACTGACGCCAAGTCTCTTCTTCAATCATTGTGTATTTGAATAATGAATTTTCATTCATTTTAGCTCGAGAGACATACCTAGATGTCAACTTTGTCTTAAATCCACAAAATTTCTCAACCATCAATGACAAACATTTATGTTTAAGCCTCACCATATTTGGAATATAAAATTAGTTGTAGTATAGAAAATTTTGTCAATAATATTTAACAAATTATAAATAAAATAAAACTATAAGGTCAATACCATTAATATTAGTTACCAATAAACCCTGCCATATCATGTTCCGATCAACTTTAGTGACATGATCGAAAGATGGAGTAAGGATTGATATTCTCTCTCGTGCAAACATTCCTAAATAGCTTTTGAAGACGTCCGCATTAGGACCTGTAGTTATACTAGTGTCGACGTCAATATCGACAACTGTTTTCTGAATATTAGCTCTTCTAATTAAGAGTTGTCTCAAGCTAGTAGCTCTTCTGATGGGTCTCTTAATGGGTGCTTCATCCTTTGATGAATTATGATGTTCAACCATATACCTATGAAATGAAAACATCACAAAACATTAATAACCAACATATAATATCATATAAAATATTATTTAACAAAAGACATAAATTTTTAAAAGAACATTAAATTTATACATAAAGTTGTGGATTGGTCATATGTACATTCCCTCATCGGGATCTTCTCGAATTGCATGTACATCATCAACTAGAAGGACTTCATAAACATTTATCGTTCTTTTAAATGGGTGTCAACAATATTAAGATTACTCAGATTCTCTTCATTAACATCAATTTGTTTTTTTTTTCACGAAGAGCGACAAATCAATGTTCAAATGCAGGATCTTTAACATAGAAAACTTGAGATGCTTGTTGTGCTATGATAAATGGCTCATCTCTAGAACCCACCTTTCGAAAATCAACTAGAGTAATTCCTGATTCATCCATTTTGACGCCACTCTTATTGTCAACCCACTTACATTTGAACAACAGAATATTAAACATGGTATAATCAATCTCTTATGACTCTTATATTACATCATAGTATGTTATTGATCCAAATACATGATTTTAATCTTTAGATGTAGAAAATTGTAGCGACTCAGCTACAAGACTGACTCCACAATTTGTATAGAATGTGCAATTATTAATTTCATAACTTGTACAACAGATGACATCAAATTTTAACCCATTCGCTAACCACATCAAAATCTTAGAATATTGCGAATCTTTCCAAACCTCAGATTTAAACCAAGGCATGAATGTGTTGTTATGCTCCATCAATTGCCATTTCTCTTATTGTCTTAAATTGTTCTCGTTTACAATGGTTTTGTGTGCAGATAAGTAAGGGATCACCTCATTTGTGTTGTTCAATATGTACAAGTGTGCTTGCAATAACTCTTAGGATCTTTGCTAACCACACTCACACCTCAGATATTGTTACTTATAAAACACCTGTTCAACCATGATCTCTAAGGAACTCCTATCGGTTTTTCTTTTGTCATGTAATCTGAACAAAACTCGACACTTTCTTCAGCAATATACCTTTCGATCATTGAAGCTTCTGGACAATATTGATTTTTCACATACCCTTTCAAAATCCTCATGTAACGTTTAATGGGATACATCCATTTTAAGTATACTGGTCCACAAAACTTGATTTCTCTTACCAAATAAACAAGTAAATGTTCCATGATGTCAAAAAATGATGGAGGCAAAAACATCTTCAGCTGACATAAGATGAAGTTAATCTAACTTTAAAGGATCAATAACTTTGCTACAAATTGAAGAGAAAAATGCATACAAACATGTTATTGTTTGTCTAACATATTTGGGTAAAATTCCACAAATAGTTATAGGTAACAATTGTTGCATTAAATGTGGCAATCATGAGACTTTAGGCTAACAAGGATCAAGTCATGCATGGAAACTAAACTCTGAATATTTGAAGAGTATCCTTGAGGTACCTTGACACTCTTTAAGTATAGGCAAAAACTTATCTTCTCTTGTCTGCACATAGTGTAACATAATAAGTACGCTTACCAACCTCCCTTGGTGCCAAGTCTTCTTGGATGTTCATTTCAACCAAATCCAAACAAGCATTTACTCCATCTTTTGTCTTTCCTTAAATGTTAAGTAGTGTACCAATTAAGCTATCACACACATTCTTCTCTACATGCATGACATCTACGCAAAGCCTAACTTGTAACTTCGACCAATATCGAAGATCAAAGAATATTGATTTTTTCTTCCAACATAAAAGTTTTAGAAGCAACAACATCAAATACTTCAAATCCATCAGCCCACAACAAATTCAAGTCTCCAATTAGAGGATTGAGATATACATCTATGTCATTTCCAGGCTACCTTGGACTAGATATCATCATAGACAACATCATGTATTTTCTCTTCATGTACAGTCCAGGAAATAATTTGTAAATGAATAATATAACGGGCCAGGAACTATGGTTGGTAGCTAAGTGAATCAAAAATTTCTACATTCTTGACTGAACTTGGGAAATTCCTTATCAATATTTTTCCATTGCATTGAATCAGCTAGATGATGAAACAGTCTATCACATCTTCTCTCAGTTGCATGTCATCTAAGGTTTTTAGCGTCTTTTGGATTTGCAAACAAACACTTAAGTTTTGACACGATTGGAAGGTACGAAACTATTAAAGCAGATCCTTCCTTTTCTATTTGACCATTATCTTCACTGTTTCTTTTTTGTTTGTACCATGATAACCCATACTTTGGAAATTTCTTCAAATCTTCAAATTATTTCCTATATAATTTCATTAGGACATGCATGTATCCTTTTATACTCCATACCCATCGGATAAAGAATTGTCTTGGTGTCATAATTTTGAATGGGTAGAGTATTTCGCTCGGGAAGCATATTATTCAAGAGCACCAACAATTCTATGAAACTTTTATCTATCCACTCATTGGTCACTTACAAATTCATAAGTCTTAAAACCATTGACAATTGCATGAACTTAGTTAACTTACATACAATGAAGTTTTTGTATCAGCAGATATCGTCTCATACACATGCGTTTGTGCAAAAGCTTCTGCGCCAACATCTTGTATCATGTCCTCCATATTGTCTTCTTCCACTCATTTTTCCCATCGCTCTTCCATGATGGAATTGACAACATATTAAGTTCGAAAAATAGTTTGAAATTCTATTAATTAGTTGTGCCATGTCCATATTGTATAACTTCTAAGGAAACCATCACAAATAAGATGTTTCTTAACTTAAGTTGCATTCAACTTTCTCCCATTCAAATAGTTGACACAAGGGCATCTAAACTTCCCCTCATCATCACTTCTACCCTTATAACGTTGCATAAATTGTATAAATTCTATTACTCCTTTCTCATACTCAACATTGATATGTGGTGAATTAATCTAATCTTATACTTCTTCGAAAATAAAACTCAGGAACAATACATAATTTTCATATTGAATCTCAAACGAGAAACTAAAGCTAACTCACATTATAAGAATATCAAACCATATATTTAAGCAAATAATTAACCACATATATATAACATAAAACTAATACGTAACAGACTACAAAATCATAGGAAAATATTAGAATTAGGAACCTAGGAGTGTGAAAAGCAAATGACAATGGTACCCATGTTTTCGAGAGCTACAAGAGACAATAAAAAACACAAGAGACAATAAAAAATTAGCAGAAATAAAAAGCAAAAACAATAAAAAAACATCAACAAAACGTACAACAATAACACAAATCGTAAAAAACATTACACAAAATGCAAAAAAAAATAAAATAAAATAAAGGGGAACACTTCATTTTTCACGTTTTCAACTAACCCCTAGGGAGAACGTGGCGGCGTGACGTTGGCTGGAGGTAGGGAAGGACACATCGTAGTGGCTCGCCGCATCAGTAGCAGCGTTCATAGTTCGTAGATTGCTCGTCGGAAAAGGAAGAGCTCATGAATTGCGACGTGGATGAAGCGGTAGACCTGGTGGCGTGAGTGGCCAGAGCGCAACAACAACGGTTGTGGGTGGCTGAAAGAGAGAATGCATGCACGAGGAAGAAGAAGAAGAAAAGTGATTCGTGTTTTTAAACCCTAACATACCTTATGGCCTTGGTTCAATTTTTAACCGAGACAAAAAACATTTTTTGGCGCCAGCCCAATTTCATCCAAGGCCAAACATCACTGTCTAGTAGCATTTTTTAAATATTGGGCAACTTTTAGGCTTCAAGTCTACATAACTAAGGCATATAAGCCTTTTTGGCACCAATTTTCTAAGAACCGAAGCATAAAGGTGTTTTCTGCTTCAAGTATATGCTGAACCGAGACACAAAAGTTGAAGAAAATTGCAAAAATGCAACTGCACCATTTTATGTTTCGGTTAAGTGATAACTGAGATCTATAACATGAGTTAAAAAAAAAACTGCATTTGTGTAACAACAAACCATTTAAATGTATATATAATTTTTAATATATATATATATATATATATATATATATATATATATATATATATATATATATATATATATATAAAGATATTTAAAAAAAATATAACTAAACATAATATTAACCTGTTTATAATATTTGAATGTACTCTTACACAAATAAATCTTAGTAAACTATTCAAGTAATCTTAATGTATGTTAGGTTAGTATATCTAATTCGACAATTTGGTCCGTTTTAAATGTATATGACAAGTTGCTTTATATATTGCCGGAATAATGTGATCCAAGTGACCATTGATAATTATATGTACAATTATAATTAGGTTAAATTACTCTTTTGATCCTTCTATTTGTCCAGTAATATCAATTTGTCTTCAGGTTTTTTTGTCTCAATTTGGTCCTCATTTTCTTAAAAATGATTCAATTTGGTCCTTGCCATTAATTTTGACCAAATGGTGTTAAAGTCAACACCATATGTCAATTTCTAGTTTTTTTTAATTTTTTTATTTTTTACACGTGTCACTCTGCAATTATGCTACGTGTCAAAATGATTTAATTTGGTTCCTATATTTGTTTTTAGTTTCAATTTAGTCCTAATTTTTATAAAAATAGAGCAATATTATCCCTCCTTAAATTGAAACTCAATTTAGTTTTTGTATAAATCTTATGATGATATTCTTAGTAAAATTGACATTTTTATTAAATATTTGTAGAAATATTTTTAGACAAGCTTTTTTTTTAGTTTTATTATTAAACAAAGTTAAATTCCAAACTTAATTTCAATACTTAACAATTTTGTTATGATATATAAAGACATCAAGTGTAACATATTATACAAACTTAGTGAAGACTAAAAATCAAGTAACTTGTCACATAAAAGTTTAGGAACTAAATTTCAAATTTAAAACAAAACCAAAGTCTAATGTTTTGCATAGAATTTAAAGTTAATTTAAAATATTTCTAGAAATATTTAATACAAACGTTAATTTTAGTAAGAATATCACCATAAGATTTATAAAAAAGTAAATTGAGTGTCAATTTAAGGAGGGACAATATTGCTTGATTTTTACAAAAATTGAGACTAAATATTGAAACTAAAAACAAATATATGGATCAAATTGAATCATTTTGACACATGACACAATTGTGAAGTGACATGTGTAAAAAATTATAAAAATTATAAAAATAAATTATAAAAAATTATAAAAATTAAAAAAAAAACAAAAATTGACATGTGATGTTGACTTTAATACCGTCTGGTCAAACTAACGGTAAAGACTAAATTGAATCATTTTTAAGAAAATGAGGACTAAATTGAGACAAAAAAAAAACTTGAGAACCAAATTGATATTACTTGACAAATAGAAGAACCAAAAGAGTAATTTAACCTTATAATTATGTTATACTTTTATTTTTATATCTTTATGCTTACTTTGGTTTTTTATTTACATAATGAGTTTCAAATGTAGTTTTATACTCTATTTTTATTTAATACTTTGTCTATAACTGATAAAAAGTTATAAGAAAAATACTCGTTATATTATAGATTCAAATGAACTTTTAACTAGTCAGTTGTTATTACATATATGAAAGGCATGTTACAGGTCGCTTACATATGCATAATAAGAAAAATCGCACAAGGAAGAAAACGTCATTGGCCAACTCAGAAATTGACACATTGATAAAGTCTAATGTGTTAGTTACATAAAATTTTGACCAACATATTATTTATTATATCCAATTATCTTAATTATTGCTTTCTCCTTTTCTTGTTAAATATTTGAAAATTTTGTTTTCTATTTGTTTTTTACGAAATTCAAAGTCATATTAATTATTTTTTTATCAATTATAGTATTATAACAAAAAATATTTTTGCTCAATTTCTAAAAAAGACAAGATGAAAAGGAAAATAAAAGCGAGTAGAAACTATTAATATTGTAAGTGTATAGAAACTAAAATTAATGTTGATATATGACTTACTAAATATCTGTTTAATAATTAGAATGTTCTTATGTTTTGAGTGAACTCTGGATATTTGGAACAAAGTGTTGAGCATTAATTATCTAAAGTAAAAAGATTTAATTAGTTATATAAGTTTTAACAGATTTTTTTTTTTTTTATATACGTACACACTTCATGTCCAATTCAATCCGACTCACATCTTACGTACCTCTAGAAGTTCAACTTGAATAATCAAACGTTGAAGCAGTCACGTCAACTTCGCCCACAAAAACAACTAAACAATATAAGCATAAAGTAAGCTTTCTGATCTAAGCAAAAACTCAAACAATCTTATCTTTTTGTTTACCGACCATAAGTAAATAAGGGACACTAATATTAGATCCATAAAAGATTCTCGAAACAACGTATAATTAAGGATCACAACAGGCTACGTTGTTGACTTGAAAATCAAGTTAGTTTGAATGAAGAACCAAAGTATACGTTAGAGACTGAGGTTCGCAGAATTTACTAGTCATTCTTCTGCTTAGTCCATATATTTTCATTAAACAACAGCAGAGTTCCACAAAAGCTGTGATACAATATGGGTATTATCCATGCTTTCGTGATTATATTTGCATGCATACTTGTTTTCCCACTAGAAATTTCAGGAGCAAATGATTCAATCAACGTGGTCCAGTCTCTGAGTGATGGGAATACTTTGGTATCAAAAGGTGGGAAGTTTGAAGTTGGGTTCTTCAGCCCTGGTAGTTCCCAGAAACGTTACTTGGGAATTTGGTACAAGAATATCCCAGTTAAGACGTATGTTTGGGTAGCTAATGGGGCCAACCCCATCAATGATTCCTCAGGAATTTTAACAGTGAACACCACAGGCAATCTTGTTCTCACCCAAAATGGTTCTCTGGTTTGGCACACCAACAACTCTCACAAACAAGCACAGAATCCGGTTGTAGAAATGTTGGACAGTGGCAATCTTGTGATCAGAAACGAGGGGGAAACGAACCCAGAAGAGTATTTGTGGCAAAGCTTTGATTATCCATCTGATACACTCTTGCCAGGGATGAAGTTAGGATGGGACCTCCGAACTGGTTTGGAACGGAAATATACTTCATGGAAGAGTCCAGATGATCCATCCCCAGGTGATGTGTCTCGTGTTTTGAAACTATATAGCTATCCTGAGGTTTACATGATGAGGGGTACACAAAAGTTGCTGAGGTATGGACCTTGGAATGGCGAATATTTCAGTGGAATGCCAGATCTACTGAATAACACCATTTTTGGTTTGAGTTTTGTCAGCAATGAAGAGGAGATTTACTACACCTATACCCTCGTCAATGATTCCGTCCCTTCCAGAACTGTTACAAACCAATCAGGTACTATTGTTCGTTATGTGTGGGTGGATGATGACAAAACATGGAAACCATACAGAACGTACCCGAAAGAGTTTTGCGACAATTATGACTCCTGTGGACCTAACGGATTATGTGTACGAACTCAATCACAACCTTGCAAATGTTTGAAAGGTTTCAGTCCAAAATCACAACAAAATTGGTACTCATCGGATTGGAGTGAAGGATGTGAGCGCAATAAAGCGTTGAATTGCAGCCATGATACGTTTGTCCTATTTGAAGGGCTGAAAGTTCCAGCCACCACAGTTACTTGGTTGAATAAGAGTATTGGCCTGAAGGAATGCAGAGTGAAATGTTTGAGTGATTGTTCTTGCATGGCCTATACTAATTCAGATATAAGAAATGGAGGTAGTGGTTGTGTCTTGTGGTTTGGAGATCTCATTGACATGAAACAGATTGAAACTGGTGGGCAAGATCTGTATATCAGGATGAATGCTTCGGAGGCAGGTAAGCAGAGTCAACTTTGATCTTATAATTTCGATTCCAATTTTGAAAACTGAAAAATGTTACTATCACTTTAGACATAACTGTTTTGTTTTTATAATCAATTCCAACCCTCAAGAACCTGGGCCAAGCAACAACACACGAACGATAGTTGCTTCAACCGTTGGTGCAATTTGTGGGGTTCTTATTCTTCTAAGTACGTATATTATTTTCAGGCTCCAGAAGAACAAAGCTGGTAAGTAAAGTGTTTACCATATGATCGACTTCCCTTACTCTCTACGGTTACTTGGATAATAGTCAACTAACTATTCCTTCACAACATGGCATTTATTTAGATAAGTGATCATGTAAGGTTCATTTATATATTAGAATTGACTTTATTAACTCTTGTACCCCACATGTTACAATCATCAGTAAACTGGCCTCCATATATATAATCATGAGGAAATAAATATATAGTGCAATGGTTTTAGCTTCATGAGAATGTACCGTATCATAGACTTCATCTTAAAATATAATATTTTTGGATAGAGAACTAAGAAACAAATCAAACTCCAGTTTATCCTTTACTCTTGGCTTGTAGATAAAATAGTCTCACACCAATGTCATCCTTTCTTATTCAATAAAAAATGTACGGACAAAATTTTGTGCCTCTAACTACTGCCAAAACAAACAATATGTCAAAAATAATGAATTTTTTATTAGCAGATAATATTTTGTATTGATTTGAATATATACAAAAAAGTATTGAATTACATCATAAATGAATAAGAACCAGAAGACCAAACCAAAATTCTGTACCATGAAGATATATGTGCATACGCTATGTTTCATCGCAACAACTTGTTGATGTTCACACAAAGGTGTAGAACAACTCAAATTTTCATGAGATGTTATAGTAAAGTATAGAGTGAAAAGCTTCTAATCGTATGCCTTATTAGTTATTTTCATTTAAAATATTTATAGTTCAAAGATACATTATAAGAGAATATCTCATTAACAACTAATTTTAGTAATTAAAAGTTATTAGTTATTATATTGACCAATTTAGATATCAATTTACAAAATAAAAAATTATTGGTTAATAAAATAGTTATTATTGTGAATAAAAAATTATAATTGGTCTTTAAATTGGTTTCTAAATTTTAGCTATCAAAGTAAATTGATCATTAAATATTAACTACCAAGATTTTTGCGACCAAATAAATTGATTTTTAAATTAGTCTCTAATTAATTAGTGATGAATTTGACAATCAATTATAATTTCTTATTTATAATAGTAATTATTTTAGTAACCAATAATTATTTATTTTGTAAATTAGTATCTAAATTAGTTATTATAGTGATTAACAACTTTGGATTACTAAAATTGATTGTTAATGATTCATTTTCTTGTAATAGTAGTGATGTATAAGATGAGAGTATTTGACAAATCCCTTAGATATTTGTGATTGTTTTAGAAGCTAATTGTTTTCCCTTTATCTGCTATAATATACTTTCTCTTATGTGTAGTAAATTCATTCACAGAAGATATAAGTAAAAGACATGTGGATGATCTGGATGTCCAATTATTTGATCTAGTAACGATTGCAAAGGCAACTAATAACTTCTCCAAAGAGAATATGATAGGAGAAGGTGGTTTTGGACATGTATACAAGGTAACCATTCGTTAATCGTCACTACAATCAAAGAAAATATTATTCCAAAGTGTCTACTCATGACCATGACTATGCAGGGAATAATCGACGGGAAAGAAATTGCTGTAAAGACTCTATCAAGAAGCTCATGGCAAGGTGTCACAGAGTTCATCAATGAAGTAAACTTGACTGCAAAGCTTCAGCATCGGAATCTTATTAAACTTCTTGGTTGCTGCATTCAAGGACAAGAAAGAATGCTCATTTATCAGTACATGGAAAATGGCAGCCTAGACTCCCTTATTTTTGGTAAGAAAAGCATAAATTGGGTTGCTAATGACATTTGTGAAATATACTGAAGTGAATACTCAACACTGAATAAAATTCTTTCCTAAATAAAACAGATGAGAAAAGAAGTAAATCTTTGGAATGGCCTCAACGGTTCCAAATAATTTGCGGAATTGCAAGGGGCCTTATGTACCTTCATCAAGATTCCCCACTGAGGATCATCCACAGAGATCTCAAAGCTAGTAACATCTTACTCGATAAAACGTTGAATCCGAAAATATCAGACTTTGGTGTGTCAAGATCTTTTGGAGTAGACCAATTTGAGGGAAGCACAAGTAGAGTAGTAGGGACCTGGTCAGTGTGTGTTTATCCTGAACCATTTTTTCCGTCTTCACAAATATCTATTGTTCTTGATGCATGAAACAATCTCTTGCAGTGGGTATATGGCGCCAGAATATGCAGTTGATGGATTATTTTCTGAAAAATCTGACGTATTTAGCTTTGGCATTCTGGTGTTGGAGATTGTCTCTGGGAAGAGAAACAGAGGACTTTATCACACAGATAAGAGTCTTAACCTTGTTGCTCATGTAAGGGCTTGAATATATTTTTATTTTACGTGTACGTTTTGCTGAAATTTAACAAATATTTATTTATTTTCTAATGCTTTTATTACTATAAAACAGTCATGGACATTATGGAAAGCGGGCAAGGCAATAGATTTGATTGCCTCAAACATGAACACACCATCGTGCGTTATATCTGAAGTACTGCGTTGTCTCCATGTCGGTCTTTTGTGTGTGCAACAGTACCCAGATGATAGGCCTACAATGATGTCTGTGATTTTAATGTTGGAGAGTCACATTGAATTGGCTGGGCCAAGAGAGCCTGGTTTCATTTCGAGAAGTGTGTTACCTGAAAAAGATTTAGGCTCACCTACGAAAGACACAAGTTCAACCAACGAAGTGACCATTACCGTGTTAGAGCCTCGATGACTCATGAAACATTACTTAGATATAGATATAGGAGGATATTTGTAAGAACTTTTATCACACTGTTTCCCACCCATACCCGGGTTATCGGACTCTTTCTACCATATAAATCGGTTTTTTAACTCAAACCACAAAAACAAAAACTAGATTTAAAAACTCAATCATATTGTGATTTATAGGCGTGAGTATAGAATGCAAAAAGCATCGGCCAGACACACGCTAAATTATTGGTGACAAAAAATTTATTTAGAAACCAAAATTATCTATTCGCTCGATCAAGAAATTATTAATTTAAGCGTACCATCGGTTTGGCTGATGCAAACCAATCAAATCAGGTTAAGCTATAGGGGAAAAACTCAAATTTCACTTTTCCCTTTAACTTTCACCCTCCCGAGAGTCACCCTCCACTTTTTCCCCGTTTCCTCTAGCATGCGATTTCATCCCCTGTTGCAGTGAGAGGGCGAGAGAAGAGCGAGACTCTTACAGGGGCAACTGCTTTGACGACGCCACCAACTGCGACGAGGCGAGGTCCTGCAATGACGCGAACTGCTTCGGCGAGGAGACTGCTTTTGACGAGCGTCGAGGCTTGAGCTAGAGAGTGCGCGACGAGCTTCCTTCACGCTATAGCTTATTGACAACGACACAGCGTAACTGCTCCGTTCTCTTCGACGAAGAGTGATTGGGAGGCGCAGTTAGGGGGCGTGGCAACACCTGCATATTATGAGGAGGGGTTATCGTTCGCACCCAGTGGATTTTTTAAGCGTCCAGGTCGGTGATAGTAACCCACATTTTTTCGTTACGGGGTCTGTTCCTATTCCTGTAGAGAACAAATAAGATGAATCAGGCACGAGCGTCATCTTACCGTGTAGTCCGTTATTTTCTTAGTTGGCCTCTTCCCGGTTGATATATGTCAGTTTGAACCCAGAAAGGGTTATGTTCCTGCAGAAGGACAAATAAGATAAGTTAGGCACAAGCGTCATCTTACCATGTAGTCCGCTATCTCTTCAGTTGGCCTCTTCCCGGTCGATACATGTACCCGGGAGGGGTTACCTGCAGAAGAATCTCCGAAGCTCAAGTAAGTCAAAGCTCTCAGAGAGTCAAATCAATGATTAATGAATGCGTACCTTTAAATGATGGGGTCCACGTGTATTTATAGAACAT
>Ga0209589_1008274_pt1 | contig 16293 bp, 6 predicted proteins | sample CowpeawhiteBW_FD_187525 | JGI IMG/M metagenome (GOLD analysis project Ga0209589, IMG submission 187525) | Root nodule microbial communities of legume samples collected from California USA - Cow pea white BW (SPAdes) (version 2) | ecosystem: Host-associated > Plants > Roots > Nodule | place: USA... | reverse complement strand
TATATATATATATATATATTTTATCATACATCGTCTTTATTTTTTTTCTTTTATCATATGCCCCTATACCTCTACAGTAACCATATTCATCCCACCTTGTCCACGTACTCAATCAATCCCATCATAAAGCTATGAAACTCATGATGAATCAAAGACCGAAACAATCTAATAACATTAAACAACTTTACCAGTATCTACACCTTCATAACACACCGCACGAAAACAGAACCAATTAAAGAATTTACACAAACCACACATCGAACACAAACACAGAGTCAAAAATGTTTTAATTCACTTCTGCATCACCCACACAACGATCCAAGACTTAAGATAATTCAATTTCCACAATACCTTTAGGATAATAATCAACACCACGACTATCGAGGATCTGAATCACATATATACCATTGTATACATCGATGTTATTTCATATTCGTTCTAATCCAAATAATTTTTTTTTTTAAATTCTTGTCAAAATCACAAGACCATACATATCCAGAAAAGGAGGAAGAAGAAAAAAAAACCCTTACCTGGTGTTTTAGCTTCAAGCAAAATAGTAAAACATAAGGATAATATTCACTCTAACCAAGATTTGAACACACATCCTTCCTACCAATCAAACACATGCACACCAACAAACTATCACATGATTCATGTTAATTCACACATACATACAAGCTTAAACCATGCTTCCGCACTCATAATATATTGGTAAAATAATACACAATTGAAATATCACACTAATGACACATCAAGACTCAAACACACGTCCTTTCAATAGAACTAAGTACTCTCAACCACTTGAGCTAGTACTATTTTTTATATAAGACTTGTCAAGAAATTCTCTTAGGTTATTCTCAACCCACAATTACTTGTACTTTATTAGTTATTATTTATATGAATTTACTGGGTCTTACAATTGTTACCTGTGTTGTTGTTTGAAGGTGTTTTTTGTTGTTTTAGTATCATTTTCATAAACCTTTTTTGGTTTTTCAGGTGTTGTAGACCTATTATTAGATGAAGAAAATGTAATAACTTTTGAGTATTTTTTAGTTTCTTATTCATCTTGCATATGTATTGTTGTTTGTATTGTTGTTTGAATTGTTGTTTGAATGTATTTTTTGTGTGTTTCTATTTCGTTTTGATAAACTTGTTTTTTGTTTTTCAGGTTTTCAACTTTTCTTCAGAAGTTTCAACACCACTCACACACTCACCTACCACTCTGCCACACTTCTTTTCTCCGTTCTCTCTCTTCTACTCTTTCTTCCTCACACTCTCAACTTCTCTTTGAAGCTTCTTCTTCCTTACCATCGCCAAGCTAAGTGTTAGCTTCTCTAACTATTACCAACTTAACCCAGCATAAATGTGTATGAAGGTATTTTTGTTGTTGTTTCGATTTTATCTTATAAACCTTTTTTTTTTGTTTTTCAGGTGTTTTGAAACCTATTTTTGGTTAATCAAAAGGTAATAACTTTCGATTTTTTTTGTTCTTCTTTTTTTATATGCATTGTTACACGTGTGTTGTTTGAAGGTGTTTTTTGTTGTTTCAGTTTTGTTTTCATAAACCTTTTTTTGGTTTTTCAGGAGTTTCATAGACCTATTATTAGGTGAAAAAAAGGTAATAACTTTCGAGTGTTTTTTAGTTTCTTCTTCATCTTGCATATGTATTGTTGTCTATGTTGTTGTTTGAATGTATTTTATGTGTGTTTCTATTTCGTTTTCATAATTTTTTTTTTATTTTTCAGGTTCTCAACTTTTCTCCAGAAGCTTCAGCACCACTCACACACTCACCTACCAGTCTGCTACACTTTTTTTCTCCGTTCTCTCTCCTCTACTCTTTATTCCTCACACTCTCAACTTCTCTTTGAAGCTTCTTCTTTTCCTCTGTTCTTTCATGTTTTCTTCTTCTATTAAAAAGAAGATCGAAGATTTTTGAAGATCCAAAACGAAGTTCTCAAGCATAAGGATGAAAAATCATTATTAAGAGGTTTTATTTTTAAAAGGTTTGATTTTTATTATTTTTTCCATTTTTTGAGTTTGATTTTAATCAGTTTTGTTTTGTGAGCCAACCCATCCTCCTGGTGGTGTTTCAATGGTGTTCCTCACATGTGGATCTACGAGGTTAAACTTGAAGGATCTGTTGTTGGATCTGTACGTCATTCATGAAAGTTTTTTTTATATGGATTTTGTGTATATATAATTTGTTTGGTTTATATGACGACGTTATTGTTCAATAAATATTATACTTAGGATGCAGATGAGGTTCTGAAGCAAATTCTTGAAATTGAATAATTTGGATTTTTTGAAAAGATGAATGACCTTCTTAGTTAAGTTTCTTCAACAATAGATGATAAAGTTTCTTCAATGAAACCTCTGGATGTTTCAGTCTCTTCAAATCAGTAGCATGGAAAACATAAATTATCATTGAAGACCATTTAATAGCATGGGAAACATAAAGTACTATTTAAGATCATTTAACGCAACTAGATGGTAAAATTTCTTCAATGAAACCTCTGGATATTTCGGTCTCTTCAAATCAGTAGCATGGGAAATATAAATTACTATTTAAGGCCATTTAATAGCATGTGAAACATAAATTATTATTCAAGACCATTTAATAGCATGGGAAACATAAATTACTATTTAAGATCATTTAAGCAATAAATTACTCTATCAATAAATCTTATGTTCAATGAAACCCTGCACAACTTCCAATGAAAATCTAAATTTATCACTGCATTGGAAATCTAAATTTATCACTGCTCAAGAAACCCTACACAACTTCCAATGAAAATATTTTTAAATATATTTGCATAACGTCTAAATAATAAATATGAAATCTGAATAAACTTTTGTATAAATTTTTGTAATTATTATTTGCACTGCTCTATATAATCATCATTGCACCACTGGTCTAAATAATTGAACTGCTCCATTAATTTGAACTGCTCGGAATAAACGTTCTGATGATTCAATTGATTGGGATTCAACTATTGAAGTAATTCATTAATCTCTCTTGATATCTTGATATGGTCCACAATTGTATAAATATTTTCATTATTATTTACACTGTTCAAAATAATCATCGTTGCACTGGTCCACGTATTTCAATTGCTCCATTTATTGTTTCATCTCCAACATGCTTTCATGATTCAACTTATTCAGATTAAAATATTCAAAAGATACATTTACTTATCTTCACATTTCACACTTCATTTACGTCTCTCATTTAGAACTTCTCTTCTTTGTTTGATCATCATTGGATTGTTTCAGATATTGTCCAATCTCTCTAACACACTTTCATCATTTAACAATTTCGGATTTCAACACTTAAAAAAAGACCTGAAAATGATATTCACAAAATACATTTTCATAAATATTTATTAAATGGTTTACATAAATAACTCATAAATGGTTTCATATTCCAAAATTATAATTGTTTTGATTGCATTGCAAATAAACGTAATCTAAGATAATGTGATAGTGATGACTGCTCATGAAACAATGCAACTATCTTCGTATTAGTAAATTACTAAATCTGAGCATACTCGAACTCATGAAAACACAACTTTCAATAAAGACATTTTTAAATTTATTGGACCATTAATATGATTATTATGTTAGCATTTTTGTTTAAGTTGATTATTCATGTGTGGACATTACTTTTGCACGAGACCAAAGTTCTCAATATTCCTATATTTTATTTTAACAACAATATGTACATATGCATTTCATTTCAATATAATATATAACTCAATGTACATTTTAAACAAAAATAAAATAAAATGTGTGTACCCATCAATAATTAGTTATTATAAATTTAATGTCTACATTGATAACAATACCTGCATTTATTTTTGTTTAAAAATGTTAACATCAATCTTACATTATGTTTGCATTTTTTTTAACTTGATTATTCATGTGTGGACATTACTTTTGCACGAGACCAAAGTTCTCAATATTCCTATATTTTATTTTAACAACAATATGTACATATGCATTTCATTTCAATATAATATATAACTCAATGTACATATGCACAGAACAAAAGTTCATAGGACACTTGATTACTATACTTTGCCGTCAAAACCACACCCTTCAGATTTATTCTCAAATGTAATCATTTCAATATTTCAATATAAATTAAGTATAACTATAAACTATGTATCATGTAACTATGAATTATATCAATATATAATGAACATAATCAATGGTCTTGAATAATTAGATAATGAAGCAGATTGTCATAATTAGCTAAAATCTAAATGATATATTTACAAATCCATATAAATTATATCAATAATAACAATACTTTAATTTAATTTTTAACCAATATAATATATAATATTTAAACAAAATACATGTAACAATAATAACACAAAAACAAAGAAAACCCGTGCGTACGCACGGGTCTCATACTAGTACTTAATAAAAAAAAAGTATTGTATGCATGTGACATTTTCTTGTGAAGTTTAGATGGGAACATGTTGGATTACCAAAAAGTGTAATGATGCATTCTTATTACAGATGGAAGAATATCTCGAGGACTACAATGATGATTTTTTCATTTAAAGTCTTTCCATTACGTAATTAATGTTTATTAATCAATATTTACTAATTAAACATTTTCGTAGAAGGTCTAAATCAATTAATAATAATTAGTTATACCAAATTCAAAAGCAATTAATAAAAAACACTCTTTTAATGACTTGGAATACGAAAAGATTTTGGAATACCATATGATTATGCAGTGTTTCTTGAGCAATGTACACCTAAACATTATCTTTGAATATGAAAATATTTGATTAACTTCAAATTATTACCATTTAATTAATAAATTATAAAGTAATTCATAAAAAATGTCTTTTAATGCATTAGAATACATAAAGATTTTGGAAGCTTATCAAATTTTACAGTCGTTCTTGAGGAGTGTACAACAACATATCATCTTGGAATACGAAAAGATTTTATTAACTCTCAATTATTATCATTTAATTTGAGATATTCTTAAAAGATCTAACATTTTTTCTGTACATTACTTTTAGTAAAAGGGAGATAGATAAGTGTTTATAAATTTATTCATAATTAAGAACTGGTTGGAAAGTATATAACATAATAAATGGACACTGATATTAAAGTACATATATTATAACACTATCTTCACAGACTTTGGAGTTATAAGCAACTTACATTGCAGAACAACACTTGAAAGTCCACTTTAAAATTTCTTTAACACTTTTTTTCCATTAGTTTGATTAAAGTACTTAACAATTTAATTAATGACGTTTTGGAAAGTATACAACATAACAAAAAAGACGTAGAACTTGATATTGAGATGATAATAAAGTACATATATTAGAAGAAATTTAAATTATAAAGAACTTTTACATGCATGCTTGTTTTTCACTCTCAACTTCGAAAATAACATCACTCTTCTCCTTTAGATCATGAAGGGCACAAAACTTTTCCCGCCACCGCCTATCTTCACAGATGTTGGTCTTATGAGAGAGTTACATTGGACTTCGCCTAGTGGTCTGTGGAGCACAAGAGCTGAAAGTCCATTGTTACGAAAATTACTTGCTAAGTCTTTTTTCAAATATTACAAACTAAAGTGAAAATATCTACAAAGATAAGAAAGTAAAATATCTAACCAAGTGGTTGGCTTGACATTAATATCTGGATAATTTAACTTGAAAAAGAAGTAACTTTGACATAGTCAGCGAATGACAAATTGTAATGTTGTTTAGGAAGTTGAATTCGATTTTTGAGTTTGAAGAACGTCTAGAAAAGCAAATTTGGAAAGAAAAATTCCCAACATATTTTAACACAAACAATTTGTCTAAAAGAATAGCATAGAAAGATCTTAAATGAGCCCAACCTTGGGTAATTATTGGATTGTGCATATCCATATTGTATGTAACGTTGTGAACATTACTGTCTTCATCAACAATGGTCCATTATGAACTGATTTCCTTCCCACATCGTATTATGAACATTCGATCAACGTAACCAAAATCCTTGTCAAAGGAGAAAGTTTAGAAAAAAAATACAAAGCAACTAAAGATAAAATATACAAATGTATGAAATATTATAAAACACTCATGGTCTTTCAGAAACATGGTGTTGAATCCTCTAATAATTTTTGCATAAAGTATGAATTGTAGAGTTGCCATTGATTCCATTGTAAGATAAACAAAAGAGAAGTAATTGAGAGAATTGTTAATAGAGTGGTAAGTAATGAAGAAGATTGGTAAGAGAAGACGAAGAAAATTGTTACTTGTTGATAACTAATGAAGAAGAAGAAGATTGTTACTGTTGACAAATCTAAATCTAAATGAAGTCAACATTTAGAATATATATATACATATATATATACATATATATATATATATATATATAAAGAGAATAGGATAATGATAATTATTCCAAGAGTCACAATTGTACATCATGATGGTTCGAATTTATTGCATGTCCTTGGGAAGTAAACACAAATAGTGCACACAAGGCTTATTAAACAAAATTGATTATGGCTAAATAATTAAATATAAATTTAGAACTGATATGATGTTTTAATAGAAAGTTATATATTCACACTACTAGAAATTTTCATATTACATGAGATTTTTCTTGCAAATTTGTTAAAAAAATTTGCAAGAAAAGACTTTTTTCTCCCATTTTTTCTAAGAATTTTAATTGGCAGGTAATTTCTTCGTGGGTAATCATTTTCTACGAAATTATAAAATTTGCAAGTATTTCTTACAAAATTTGTTGCGAAAAATGTTTTATACAAAATATTTTGCAAGAAAATTGGTAGTAATTACTTGCAAATTTTTTTCACAACAAACTTTATAGGTATTTCCTAGGAAAAAATTTTCCAAACAAAATTAGCAGGAAATATGAATTTTTTTAGTAGTGTCAAACATATAAAAGCACTCTTGGGAAGTTCAAACAAATTCGACACTTAAGTAGGAGTTATTAAAATTTAATGCATAATGAACAAAAAATATATATTCATTTAATTTTGTTTAAATAATTAAAAAGAAAAAATAATAACGTTAGAACCATTCGTTAAATAATTTTTTTCAAATAAAACCTTCATTGAAAGAGAACTATGAGAAAATCTTATACCTTTGTGGTCTTCTTCAAACCGTTAATTCATCTGAAAGAAAATCTTTAGTCATCAGAGAAAAAAAGATATATAAAAATAATTACATATGGTAGAAGGAGAAAAAATCAAAGAGAAGAAGAGAAGCTCTTAACCTTTGTTGTTTTCTTGAAACACTTAATCCATCTCCCATAAAAACATCATTTAAGCAAAAAAAATACATACAAAAGAACTTAATATGTAGCAGAAAAAAAATTAGAGAGAAAAAAAACCATAAAAAAGTAGTTAAATATGGTAGAAACAGAAAAAATCGGATAGAAAAAGAAAAGTTGTTGCTTTTGTTGTTTTCTTCAAATAGTTCATCCATTTCCCAAAAAAACTTCATTCAAGTAGAAAAAAATACATATGAAAGAACTTGAATCTAGTAGAAGAAGAAAAGATTCCATACCAAAAATGACATAACAAAAGTAATATGGTATAAGAAGAAAACATTCCACAAAGAAAACCTTTACCTTTGTTTTCATCTTCAAAAAACTCATCCATCTCCCAAATAACCTTCATTGATGACATAAAAAAAAACCATACAAAAGAACTTAAATCTGGTAGAAGAAGAAAATATTAGAGAGCAAAAAAAAAAACTTAAAAAAGTAGTTAAATATGGTAGAAGTAGAAAAAATATAAGAGAAGAAGAAAAATTATTACCTTTGTTGAGCAGAAGAAAATCTTATAACTTTCTTTTCTTCATCTAATAGTTGATTTGTCCATCTCCAAGTAAACCTTCATCCATCTCCAGTAAAACTATCATCTAACAGAGAAAAAATATAAAGAAAAGTACTTACATCTGCTAGAACAAAAAGATTTGAGAGAAACTTACATGGACAAAAGAAGAAAAGATTCTAGCTTTCTCGTCTACTTGAAACATGTCATCCATACCCCACAAAACCTTCATCCATCATCCATCACAGAAAAAATACATAGAGAAGTAGTTAAATCTACTACAACAAAAGATTCGATAGAATAAGAAAAGCTTCAACCTTTCTTTTCTTCATCCAACAGTTGATTCATCCATCTCCAAGTAAACCTTCATCCATCTCCTAGAAAACTATCATCCAACAAAGAAAAGTACTTACATGTGCTAGAACAAAAGATTCGAGAGAAGCTTACATGGACAGAAGAAGAAAAGTTTCTATCTTTCTTGTCTACTTTAAATCGTTCATCCATATCCCATAAAACCTTCATCCATCATCCATCATAGAAAAAATACATAAAGAAGTAGTTACATTTGCTACAACCAAAGATTTGACTTTTACCTTTATTTTCTTCATCCAACAATTGATTCATCCATCTCCAAGAAAACTATCATCCAACACATAAATAATACAAAGAAAAGTACTTACATCTACTAGAACAAAAGATTCGATATAAGCTTACATCGACAAAAAAAGAAAAGCTTATACCTTTCTTGTCTTCTTGAAACAATTCATCCATCTCCCAAAAAACCTTCATCCATCAGAGAATAAATACATAGAAAAGTACTTAGATATAGTAGAATAAGAAAATCTACTACCTTTCACAGTAGAAAACAACAAAGGTCTCCTGTCATTCATCTTTTGCATTGTTTTTGTGTGTTTTGATTGAAGAAGAAGGTTTAGATTGAAGAAGACGACGTTGGAGTGAAGTACTTCCATAAGTTAGAGAAAAGCATTGTGGGTTTGTGGTTGAGAGGGTGAGAGGAAAAGAGAAGGGTGAGAGGTTGACGAAATGAATTTGTGAGTGAAAGATGAGAGCAGTTTTATGACAGTAGTTTTTTTTTTTTTGAATTTTTTTGTGGGTGCAAAATTCTAAATGAATGACATGTTAGTGTTATTTCTGATTGTGGTAAAAAAATTTGAAGGATTGTGGTGCAAATATTTTATTATATTAAGAAGTTTCTAATTGTTAATTCTCTATTTGTATATAGTATTAGATAAATATATGTTGATCCTTAATGAATCCATATCTTAATTCATGATAAGAATAGAATGTAGAAGCGTACATGAATTTGTCATTGGGAGTAATGTGGATAATGATGTCAACAACAGTAGGTTTGTGATCTTCCAAATGTAAAAGACCTTAGGTAGCACTTTTTTTTCCTCCTAACCGGGATGAAGAGAAAACAAAACCTTAATATTGTATGTAATGTTACCTTCTCTATAAATGGGACTATAACCAATTTTGTAACTTAGGTCAATCACATTCTAGATTTTAATAATTCCAATAATTCCAATTTAGCCCTCATCAAATCAGAATATTATTTTAGGTATCTACACAACCACCTTCCATAACAATTATGTCTTTAGTCATAAACCTAATATTAACATACCACTTTATAATTTAATTAACTAGATAATGATCCAAAAATTTTATATATATGTGACCTAAAAATTAACATACCACATTTAAATAATATATATGTGATCTAAATATTTCAATATATTTATATGATTGTTGGTAATCAAAGTTAATATCTCATAAGTGTAAGATGAATAAGTTAGAGGTCCACATCATTAGATGGAGATAGTAATTGAACTATCTAGACTATTACTACTTGCTAATGCTAATCATGAGAAATCATATTATGGGTTTCAATTACATTCTTCGAGAGTTGACACACTAAAATTGACAACTTCCATCTACTTTTGTTAAAAGGAAGTGTCATTTTAAGATTGTGTCCTACTTAATGTCATTATATGACCTCAAGATTTCTTAAGGATATTTTTAGGAAAGAAATGTGATCATAGAACAACTAATCATACCTAGCTAGTAGATTGCTACAGTTGAAGCTTTGCAAACACTAAACAACTAGTAGGAAACTCAAAGTATGCCACTCAAATGTAGGTTCTCCATTGTATTTTTAATGTGAGATATATTTAGCAACTTTAGGTGCACTAACCATATTTTAATTGCTTCCATATAACATGAGTGAATCCTTATTATCCTTAAATCTATATCAAGAACCAAAATTTGTGGGAATGAATAAACTCTTAAAATCAACTAAAAATGTGTTTTACATTCTCACCCCAATAAGACAAATGGGATAAATCATCATTCTATTGGACGTCACACCAACCATCCAAGTCAACTTATACTCATAGTTTATAATACCCACTAACAATATTATTTTAAATGCATTTAGTAATTTAACCTAATTAAGATGTGTCCAAAATATATTTGTCACAAATTTTAAGTTGTAAAATGAATATGCATGTCTCACTCAAATAATTTATTAGATATTGCACTTTACTTTAAGACTCTTTGGTTTTTTAATGTGCATAACTTGACTTGCACACATGCTTTATAGTTGTCACATTTTTTTAATTGTACTCCTTTAATGTCATTATAATATTTGTATACTTCATCAAAACTCTTTATCATATAAATAAACTTGAACTAATGACATATAACTTACTTATCAACATATATGTCAAGTCCCAATTATCACTTTTATAAACTAATTTCACATTTCATCCTTTGTAAATAGTCATTAGTTATCCTCACAATATAAAGAGACAAAGAGACAAAGAGACAATCAAAATTTCTAATTTCAATAAGAGTGATCTATAAACGCACACGCACATACATAAACACACACCCACCCACACAAACACAAAGTTCTAATAATAACTTGTCATTTCATCCTTTATAATTAGGCATTAGTTATCCTTGCAATATAAGGGACAATCATATTTTTTAATTTCATCAAAACTTGTTCTTTCTTGTTGATCATTAATTTTATTTAACTTTAGCATGGTAAAATCAAACTCAAATTTAAAAATAATGGTTAAATATGTTTTTGGTCTCTTAACTTTCTGTGAAAATTGAAATTAGTCCGTGTTTGAAATTTTGGTCCAATTTAGTTATCCAACTTTAGAAATGCATAGATTCAGCCATTTTAACCAAACTTTGTTAAGTTTATTTAACATTTCAAATGTGTTTCATGATAACATTTGAGTTGCTTACACTGTTTGACACATTTCCGCTTCAAAGTTAGTTGAGAAACGCATTTGAAACGTCAAATAAACTTAGCAAAAATTGGTTAAAAAGACTACATTTATGCATTTCTAAAGATGATGACTAAATTGGTCCAGAATTTTGGAAATAGACTGATTCTAATTTTCGCTAAAAGTTAAAGAAAAAAACATATTTAACCCTAAAAATAATATCTCAATTCGTTTTAATAAGTCATCTCACATAGTAAATACCTTCAAGTATTATATTATAATAGGTATGACATTTTTAAACTATGAAAATAATTATAAAAAATATATATATTATATAACTTGTTGTGGAATTATCACTACAATCTTGTACACTATTTTATCATTATTTAAAATCATAATAAACATAATAAACTTCACCGCCAACGTCCATATATAAAAACATACATATTTTGTATCATAATTTATTTCAAAATTCCACGTTCATTACTATACGAAAATGTCAGGCCACATTAGATAATCCATAACCTTATTTTTTGACTTTGTAGGAAAACCTTTTCAAAATAAAAGTGGAAAACATAACACATTCCGAAACATATAATTCAAAATTGTCGGTGCATAATTTTATAGTATATCTTCTATAGATGTTTTTTCACAGTTCCACAAGTGTTCCAAAATTGTTATCACTACCTTCTCAGATTGGATATTTCAAATTGATTACCAGAATCCATTTTTTCTTGAAAATCCAATCTAGAATAATCTCTCCCATAAATTGGAATTATATTATTTGAATACATATTTTCATTCCAAAAATGAAAAGTTAGCACTTGAATAAAATATAACTCACAGGGGTATTATTGTCCTTTACAATATATAGGGTGCTGGTTGAAAAACACGAGGGGTATAAGAAAGAAATTGCCCAAATGACTGTAACCCAATAATAAAGCCCAAATTTTTTCAGTATCTATTACCATGGGCTGGCTAGCTTCTAGCGGCGCTTCTTTGTTTCTTGTTTACTGCTAATAATAATCTCCGTTACAACATTTCAGGAAAAAAAACATTTTAATTGTTTACTCCTTAATTAAGTATTAAAATATAGCTTTATTTCAAATTTCGAACTTTTTTTTTAAATATCCTTTTATTGCTTTCTTTTCTCTTTAAAAGGACTTTTAAATAAAAATAATATTGTACGTAATGTTAAAAACGTAAAATTGAGTACTTAACTATTAGTATATATTGATAGTGTTTATGTGAATCTATGTCTGAAGCATTTCTTTTGTTCCAACATTTTCCTCATAAAATGGAACACTTGATAAAGTTGTTTGACTGCTCCAACTTGTCGGTTCGAAAGTAAATTTAATTTGTTTGACTCAGATGTCCATTTCCCAGCTTACGAAACTTACAATGTTCACATCTTGATGTATGCATTATATACTAAACAAGTTGCATTATAACTCATAATTTATTAAACCATTGATCTGGTTATGCTTAAAATGTCAACCAAACTTTATGACTCAATCCTCTATGGTAAAATGTCATCACTTTTTAAATAATTATTTTAAAAGTGTTGTACTATAATGAGATATACTCATTGTATTTTAATTCAACTTTATGCTAAAATAAACCCTTCTCTCTAGATGTGTTACCATTTATTGATAATATTTTTATGAATAACACTTCATGTAGGCTTTTTGGATTGAAGCAAAACACAATTAGGAGAGTAGTAGAATCATGTTGGAATTAAATTTATATTGAATAAAACATTTATTTATGTATTATGAATAGCTTATTTATATAACCTTGTGTGGATCAATGTCTTAAATTTAATGAAAATAAGTTAACCTGTAATTTTTATGCTCTTCATTATCTATTGTGGGTTTAGTCTTCTTTATTTAAAAGTTTTGTAATTTTTAATTTTACATATGGTTAACTTTTTATTTTAAGTAATTGTATTACTTATTGATACTTTAAATAAATATATTAGGTCTGATTAAGATTTAATTAAATAAAAATAAAATAAATAAAATATCTAATGAAATATGAAATTTCCAAAACCTGAACATTAACACAGTAAAAAAATACATAAAAAAACGAACAACGCAATAAATAAGAAATCAAGGGAGAGGAATAGTTATAAATACTAAGCTTTATGAAAATTATGAAGTTTAGAAAAAGTTTATAAAAATTTGAAATTCCATATATCTACAAGTGGTTAGAAGGTTTAATTATACCTATATGAAAAAAGAAAGAGTTGATATTTCTGGCACACCAATTTTTACTAATAAAGTCTTTTATTTGGTCACTCTCTCCTATAATATAATTTATCATATTAAATTTTGTTAAGCTACTTATATTAAAGTTGTCTTCCAATTTGATCTACTCCTACATCCAAGACACTTTGTAATAGAGTTCTTTATTATTAAACTAAATAATTTAATTACTTAATCCAATCTTAGATTGAGTTGATTTTTCTGTAATCAAATTCAAACTCATCTTAGCTAACCCGTTTTTTATGAATGGGTTAAATATGTTTTTGGTCCCTCAAGTTTCAGTGAATTTTGGAATTAGTCCCTCTTCGAAACTTTATACCAATTTAGTCCTTCATCTTTAAAAATGCGTGGATTTAGTCCTTCTTACCAAATTTTATTAAGTTTATTTGACATTTTAAACGCATTTTATGATAATATTTAAGTTAACATTAAAGCAAAAATGTGTCAAACAGTGTAAATAAGTCAAATACTATCATGAAATGCGCTAGAAACGTTAGATAAACTTAACAAAATTCGGTTAAAAAGACTAAATTCACACATTTTTAAAGATGAAGGACTAAATTGGTCAAAAGTTTTGATGAGGGACTAATTTCAAATTTTGCTGAAACTTGAGGGACCAAAAACATATTTAACCCTTTATGAATTGAATGAGAAATTAATTATGTGTAACCCTCAGACTTAACCCAACTAAAAACATTATAAAAGACATGTAATAATGTGGGACAAATTAATTAGTTTTTAATATATTTTTTTTAGATATTTAATTTGTAGCTATATTTTTATTTATTTATTTATTTATACTTACTACAATTATAGCTTAGAAAATGCTATTAAAAGGCTAGAAAAAATAACAGTGAAATTACAAATTTTAATACAAAAAAAAAAATTGTCACCTAATCGTTCTACTGTGATTAATTAACAGTGAATTGGGTTACATTAAGTCTAATAAAACTATATAGAAGTATGACTTATTTTATTTTTTGTTATTGAACTTACTTAAACTCAACTCATCTCTAACTTTACACTCCAATCAAATTAGATTATGTTAATAATAAGGATGAAATGTCATGTGATTTGTGATTTATAGCAACCATTTAGTAGAATTTGTTGTACATGTTGTCTTATATAAAACAATCCAAGCATAATCTTAAATACTCACCCACCTCATATAGACATTGATTTTTGTCTGTCTTTAACCATCACACGTCACCTTCTGTCGCATTCTAGCTTATCATCTCAGCATGGAAGATTGATGCTGTTTTTCAAAAAATATATCACACTTTTAATCACCATTAAAGGGTTCCTACGCTCTTCGATCATAAATATATTTCAAACGTAGAAACAGGGAATAATAGACTGATAACGGAAACATAAGTTTAACAAACAATAATGATTTATGTAATAAATGTAACAAAGAACAAATTTTAAATCTTTTTATTTTTAAATCTAATTTCGTAAAACATATGTTATAAAATAAAATTTATACCCATTTATATATATATATATATTGAGAAATTGAGTTCCGAATATTTTTGTGAACAATTAAATTGATGAGATGGTTTAGAATATTAAATGACAGTGGGTAATAGATATAACGGAGTCAATAAGGAAGGATTCAAATTTGATAAATTAGGTACGTAATTTAGCTTACTACCACGTGATTTGAAGTTCAAACATTGAACTTACTTTCGTGCTTGTTTTGGACGTTTACGAAGTCTTGCGGAGTTTTTCCTCTTGCAACCCTATTTTGTATTTAGAACATAGATTTGAGTAGTTCAAGAACTTTTCAAAACTCGTATCTCCAAACAAATCAGCATCGTATATAAAACATCAAGTGCATGGGACAAGTTAACACCTTCATATAATTATACTTTTTTTTCCCTTTCATTCAACTGGATGTCATGTTTTTTTTTATCAACGGTTTGGAAAATTTACAAAACACACCTTTTAAATTCATATATAATGTCAAATTACAGTATATAAATATAAATATATATAATATTTTAGACTTTAAAATTCAATTAGGTTGTAACTTTTCTTAAGCCTAATTTAACTTCTTTTATAAGTTTTTGAGATCAATCCGTTGGTATTTAATAATATTTTTACATTCAAAAATAAAAATTAATGACCTTAATAAGGTATGATAATTGCAAGTAAATTTGTAAAGAAAAGAAAAGTTATATGAATTTACGATTATGAGTTTTTAATAATAATTAAATTATCATAGTGAAAAAAAAAAAACTTATACAATGATAACGTTAAAAGTGTTTGATTCATTAATTTTCAAAAAACTTATGAGTTATTATAATATGTCTAAAATGTTTAATAATTATCAATAAATGTTTTTGTAGAGTTAAATATTTTTGTAAATATATTACTTTTATTTTAATCCTTCACACATATACTGATTTTTGTTTTTAGACCTTATAGATATGCTATTTTTCTTTTTGATTCTTATAAATAATCTAAAAATATACATTATCTTTATTTATCTTACAATTATTTTTTTTTAGTTTTTAATAAATATACATGAGCCGTTGGATGATGGGTCATTATATCATCATTAGAATTAACTTCGAATAGTAAAACTAAAAAACATAAAAAAAATAACAAAAAAGAAAATATAAATGAAAACTAAATTTGTATATTAAGAGTAGGAAAATAACAAAAAAGAAAATATAAATTAAAATAAAACCAAAACATTTGTATATTGACAGTAGGAAAGAGTTAATCACACATGGTTTTAAATTCATTCTTAAAGTATATGATATATTAAACTTGGAATTAATCTTTGAGTACACAGGTTGATGAAATGTAATTTGCAGCAATATTTTTTAACGATAGTAATTTAATGATTTTATTCCAACGTCAAGATTAAACTTCTCTTTTCAGTTTTTTTTTTTTTTTTTTTTTTAAAAAACTTAAATTTTTTTTTTTTTTT
>Ga0209589_1008272_pt1 | contig 16296 bp, 19 predicted proteins | sample CowpeawhiteBW_FD_187525 | JGI IMG/M metagenome (GOLD analysis project Ga0209589, IMG submission 187525) | Root nodule microbial communities of legume samples collected from California USA - Cow pea white BW (SPAdes) (version 2) | ecosystem: Host-associated > Plants > Roots > Nodule | place: USA... | reverse complement strand
AAATACCTTAGAGAACTAAGAAAACTTTTCAAATATCAACATATATACTCAATAGTTGAAAAATAACGAAAATTATTTTAATGAAACAAAAGAGTTCTTCAAATTAAACAAAAATTAATAATAATAATAAGTAAAAAAAATTATATTACCTTCAATTGAGAGTATAAACATTCTCATGTGAAAGGAAAATATATAATAAAAAAAATATTAAAAAATAATAGAAATATTCAAATGTGAGGCATAAAATTTTTTTAATTAACATACATCATTTTAACATAATCACATAAAGGTTATGATAAGATAAAAAATATATTAGAAATGCGAATGAGTTTCATGACAAATCAAATAATTAAATAATCAAATATTTTTGAGTAAGGGATTCAAATATCCATGAAATTGTGATATTTGACGTTATTTCTCGTATTCAGGATGAGTCGCGCACTCCCTGGGCGACTATGTATTTTTCTGATATGCGTAGTTTTAGTAAAATTGACTTTCCTGACTCATTAACCGTTGGATTGAGCTCAAATTTGGACATTTGGTTCATAACATGCTATTTTGTGGTTTGATCGATTGGATCGTCGATTAGATGTCTGTAACTTGAGAAATGTGTCATGCATTACTGTAGTGATTTTGGTTTTGTGATAATAAATTTTCTTCAGAATTTTGGTGTAAGAATTATGGTTGTGTGTTGTGCTTGATTGTATTGAATTGCAGGTACTTAAATGTTGCCACTCATTTATTTGGGATGAATACTATTTTGTGATATATGTATGTCAAGGTAAGGTTGCATCCTAACACTCTAAGGAGTCAGTTAGTCTCACTTAGAGCGGACTGACTCTTATGGTGAGAGTAGCAGGAGGCCTGAAACTCATTAAGGGCTAACCTTGTGTGTGGGAGATTGAAACATTGTAACACTTGTAACACTTAGCTCGGGGGTGAGCAGGGTAATCCACCACAAGTACAAGCATCCGCTGAATCCGACCAGATTATGTATCCGAATGAGTCGTGTCGAGTCGTAGTGTATTATTTGGAAGGTCATAACATGCTGGCGTGATGTATGTATAATTGACTGTGAAAGAGTATATGATTGATAATACTATTTTTTTTGCTCTATCTTACCCTTGCTTGTTTGATTACTTTGTATGTTGTTCTTCTACTTTTGCGATGATCATCATTTTATTCATGAGAGCAGATGTGAGAGGTACTCGAGGTCAACAGGGAAGGGATGATTCTGCTGCATAGTCTACTTAGGCTGGACTTCATGTTTTATTTGGGCTTTTCTGTAGGGTTATGGCCCATGTACGCTTTGCTCTTTAGTATTCTATTAATTTTTGTTAAGTCCTTATATTCTTGGTTGTATCTGGCATCATGGTGTGCCTTAGTTTCTCCTAGCATTTTTGGATATTGTAAGGAGTAACGTTTATACTTCAGGACTTGTCTCTAAATTTCTATTTGTGTGGCATTTTATTTAAATTAAAGTTGTTATTTAAATGAGGTGTTACAAAAATCAAACAAAACATGAAAATATGAATAAAGAAAATATTTTTAAAAATATTAATTAGGCCAGACAAGGTGTTTGACCTTGCTCCTACATATTCTCATAAGAACGAGATATCAGAGTTACATAGTTCTTTTTGATTAAAATACTATTTAAAAAACTTTGATTTAATTAATATTATTTTTATCTTATTTTAAACTTTAATATATCCCTATATTTATCAAGTAAATCCAAAACTCAACATGATAAAAAATTACCATCAAACAAGTCCAAGACAAGACATGACGATTAAAATTTATAATATACAAAAAAGTTAACTATCAAACAAACCTAATGCTTAACACGATAATCACAATTTATTTGAATGAAATAAAAAACTAAAATTAAGTAAGTCTGAAACTTAACAAAATAATTAAATTTTATTTAAATATATAAAAAACTATAATTATCAAGTTTTAGACTTAACATAATAATTAAATTTTATTTAAATAAAAAAAATAGAATTATTTTCGAGATTTAACATGATAATTAAATTTTATTTAAATCGAATAAAAATTATAACTATCAACTAAATTCGAAACTTAACATTATAATTACTAATCTTCGATATGAAAAATTTTCACATGAAAGAAGAAAATGATTTTATATAAAAACTTAAATCATTAAATAAAAACATGAAGCGAAGGTGTAAATATCACAAATCGGGGTGTACAGAACCTAAATTTTTAATAACTATTAAAGGAGTGTAAATATCAAAACAATAGATGTAAACGTAAATGATAGAGGTGCAAAGCATAAACTTCAGGGGTGCGCAAAATAATATGAGAGGAGTGCAATGCATTAACAATGTGGGTGGGCGAAGTAGAAAACCGTTCAGCCCAACCTAATGCAAGATAAGGTGTATACTGCAAGCAACGGAGGTGCGTAAAGTAATTTTGTAATATCAAACCACTAAAGATTGCAGATATCAAACAAATTGGCTTATAAACAGCAAAAACAAACTAAAATGGGCCATTTACTTTGACTTAAAGTTATTTTTATTCTTTATTTTATTTTATATATTACTATTTTTAATTACTTTTTAATTTTATTATTTTTATTCCTAAAACACTAAAAAAACCTAAAATTAAAAACAAACTCTGATCCTAAACCACAACTCTCGAACGATAACACACCCAACATCATCTCTTCCGTCAAAACCCACACCCTAGGCTGCCACGACAAATTCCGGCCACCGTGATAAGCTTTGCCGGCAACACCAGAGCTCATCCTCCTCCCTGGATGAACAGGGATGATACTGTATTGAGATTTTTAGAGCTTTTAAAAATATGAAATATATGAAATATATGAGAGATATATGTGATATATTATACGGAGAAACATATTTTTGTATTTTATTAATATATCTTATATATAAAATAAAATATAATAAATATCAAATATAAAATATTTAGAGCAAAATTTGACTCCTAATCTAAAATAATAACTAATTTCTAAAACTGAAATATATTTCTAAAAATGAAATATTTTTAAAAATTAATTTAAATAAAAAAATATATTAAGTAATATTCGATCGCCTTGGTCTCCTTCCGCAACGCCTCTGATGCTATGGAAGACCTTGACCATTCTCGCATCTCTCTTTGCTCGAGCAAAACATTCTCGTCACAGTCCTCATATTCACCTTTAACATACTTCTGCCATCTTCATTAAAACCCTAACGAACGCATCTTCGCTGATTAAGGTCCGACCGAAACTTTCCGTAACGTCTTCCAAGCACCCCGACAGCAACATCCTCCAGCACTGTTCGGACCCAGTATATGAGCCATATCCATCCTTAACGCATTCCAGTCACTGCGTACTCCCGTTCCTTGGATCAACTTTGCACAACCGTGTCAATCAAACCATGACCTCACCCGTGGTCATTCAAGACATCCATGGCTACTTACGAAAACCTTGATGGTGCTTTAGCAATTCGAACACTTAAAGAAGGCTATACCTTTGTAATTTAACCTTAACGCTTTGAATACTATTTCTCTTACGTTTCTTCTCTTTTTATTCTTAACAGACCAAAAGAAGAGAACATCGACAAACTCAATCACAGATCATGAACATTTGCAACATATTAGAAACAATTCTCAATCACATATCATGAATGAAACTACTCAAACAAATCAAGAATAAATCAAAGAGAGTTTAGTCAAAACCTTTGCTCTTCGCTGCTTTCTCTTCTCCGCTTCTTTCTTCTTTCTCTGCTTCTTTCTCTACTACTTTCTCTCAAGAAGACCCACCAGAATTTCCCCAAAACTCAAAACCTCTCTTCTTTCTCCGGTTTTTCCCTTTTTTATCATATCTCCAGCCATCGAAACGTCACTTTCAGGGTTAAGTTTGTTACACATTCATTGAACCGTGGGGTGCATGAACGTAGGCCAGCTGATCCCGTTAAGATGATTAAAATGAAAGGGTTAGGAGTTAGTTCGTGAGTGGGTTCTGTGAGTTAGTGTGAAGCACGTGTTAGTGAGTGGGTTGGGGAGGTGTGTGAGTGGTGCAGTGTGCGTTAGTGAGGTGTTGTGGTGCGTGATTTGTGTAGTCTTAGATTCAAGGGTGAAGTGAGGAATGAGTGAGTGTGGTGCGTGATTTGTGAATGGTGTTGGTGAGTGTGTGAGGGTGAGTTGTGTGAATTGTGGGTGAGGTGCGGGTGAGTGAAGTGAGGTGTGTGATGTGAGTGTGTCTTGGGCCGTGGGTTAGGGTGTGTGTGGTGCTGTGAGCCGTGGGTGTGTGTGAGTTGAATGAGTGGAGGATTTGGGCTTTTCTTTTCCTTACAATATCCAAAAAAAAATTAGAAGAAACCAAGGCACACCAGGATGTGAGATACAAAGTATAATACAAGAACTTGACACTAGTTATTAAAGTACTAAAGGACAAAATAGTACATGGGCCATAACCTTATGAGAAAACCCAAAACAGTGGAACCATCACCTTCCTGTTACCCCGGGTGAACAAGCAAAAGGGTAAGCTAGAGTATAAAACAGTTTATCTCATCCAAACATGTTATGACCTTTCAAATAATACACTAAGACTCAGACTCGACTCATCTGGATACATATAATTTAGTCGGATGCTTGCACTTGTGGTGGATTTCTCTGCTGACCCCCGAGCTGCTCACCCCCAAGCTAAGTGTTACAATGTTACAATGTCTCAACCCCCCACACAAGGTTAGCCCTTGATGAATTTTAGGTCTCCTACTACTCTCACCACAAGAGTCAGTCCGCTCTATGTGAGACAAACTAACTACTTAGAGCGTCAGGATGCAACCTTACATTGAATCCTTACTAAATTATACCATGAACTCCCACTAACAGGGGTCATGGAATAACGTCCCGACCACTGAAGCACCACCATGAGGTCTCACCTAGAGGCTCATGGGATTACGTCCTGACGACATACCAATCATATTCAAACAATCATGTAATATTTATCATGCTTATAAATCTCATGCCAACCTTTATAATCCATCCTCATACATGTTCCATATTGAATCCATTCCAAATCATCCTTCCCAATCCATGAAGATAGAAGTGTAATTCATACCGACACCATGCCACTTTGATTACCAACCATCTCATACAAGTCACATGCCAAGATCATGTTAAACTTATCAATCACAGACCATAAACCATTCTACTCATACCCATTCGCCCAATTCATGCTTTTAAAAGTAATTGAATCAATCCACAAGTTCAAGTTAAAGTAAGAAATTACAATTTTGCAGCAATTCTCGCTTAAGCTAGACTGATTTCGCTTAAGCTAGACTGGTCTCGCTTAAGCTAGAAATTCTCGCTTAAGCTAGACTGATCTCGCTTAAGCTAGAAATTCTCGCTTAAACTAGACTGATCTTGCTTAAGCTAAAATCTCTCGCTTAAGCTAAACTGACAGATTTTCACTGATTTCAACATGTGAAAACACAAAATCCCAAACAACAAAAATTTAAGAAAACACAAGCACGTTGTATAAAACGTTGGCATCATATTTCATGCTTTAAAAGGGTGACCAAATCAATCATGGGAGCATACAAACACTTAAACAACTGTGCTGTCAATCTCGCTCAAGCTAAAGAGCTCTGGCTCAGGCGACAGGGTCTCTCGCTCCAGCGAAAAGCTTTCGCTTAAGCGAGATTGAAAACAGAGAGTACTTCGAGTTCTTGCTCAAGCTAGCCCATCTCGCTCAAGCGAGAGGCCTTCGCTCAGGCAAACACTCGAAACTAAAGGGGACGAGTTACTGCCATTCTTGCTTAGGCGAGAGCTCCTCGCTTAGGCGAGAGCTCCTCGCTTAGGCGAGAGCTTCCATTTTGGGCGAGAAATAGCTCGTTTAGGCGAGCATATCAGATCTCACCTGCTCTCACGCATGCAAAGCCAAAAATCCATCCAGAAACAATACACCGATTATTTTCACACCATTAAAAGCATATCAAATTATCAAGAGCACCCAACAAAACCAAAATAGGCACATTATTTATAAAAGCATGAAAAATCCTAGCTTCCCTCACCTGGACAGATGCTAGTGGAAAGCACAGGCACCTACGACAACGAACCCAACAGCTCCAAGAGCATACTCAAGAGCTAAGAACAGTGACACAGAATGAAAACGGGATTACTACGGTGAACCCTAACAAGAACCACGAAAACAAGTTGGAGAAGTAACTGGAAACTTTTCCTCTGTGCTAAGCGATATGTGTTCAACTGTGTAGATTGGTTTAGTCACTACTCTCGAAGTAACTTCCAACCTACAACCTTAAAACTGGGATGCTCCTTCTTACCTACCCAACCAACTTTTATTTGATATACCGACTCGTCTACCATATGCTCTCCACTACCTCTTTTAGGTTTTTATCAAAGTCTCAGATGACTTCAAGTCTCAAACTAAAGCATGTTCGTTATCACTTCCCGTCAGCCTGTTCACTCCTTTATGCATCACTCCACTGACTTGATCACTATTGAGTTATGGCCTACTGCCTCACCATCAATGCTATTGACCATTTTTATGCATAACAACACTCATAACATCTTGCCTCCTTTACTGACTTCAACCAATGGTAACGAAGTCCGCAACCAAGTCATTCCATTTCCAAGTTGAACTTTCCTCTATTGCAACCACCAAATCCATTTCGGCATCTTACTTTCATTTATGATCTACTAACATGTAACCATCCTTTCCCAAAACCTCAGAACCATGTCTTTCCTTGACTTGAAATTTCTAGTGTGATTTATACCTATCAGCTCTAAGATACTTCTCAAACTAAGGTTTTTCTGAATTGCTTTTTCCCCAACCTTGTTGAGAGATTCACTAGTTCTAGTCAGATGACTAGACTAATGAAATCTCCTCACCCATTCTCTTCCCAACTAAGACACTTATGTTCCTCAACCAACTCTTACTCTTACCCTCGTCAATTCGAGGATCTTGAATTCCCTTCTCCGGCTAAACATCTATTCTTGCTTTCTCACTTCCAAGTTGGCAGCCTAACTTGAAATCATAACTCAAACCATCTCCTACTTCGCTTGCACAACTTTCTCTAAGTAACTCCATAGTCCCAACTCTAAATGATCACTGAACATCTTTACTTGATACTCATAAGAACGACACTTTTGCTGCAGTGGTTTAGACAAGTATCTCATCCGTATATTATTCTGAGTAGTCATGATGATTGGCCTACTCTAGTCCCCTGACCTCGACGACATGTACTAGATGATCTTCCACCGTAGAGGAGATCACAAAATTCATCATTCGGTTTATTTGTAAGTATCTGGAAACTATATTTCAATACATGTAAAATGTTTAGGCTTAATTACTATTTTAGTCCTCTAATTTGTTAGCAAATTTCAAAATGGTCCTTCTATAATTCAAAGTCTCAATTTAGTCCTCAAGTTTTCAAAAGTGACTCAATTTAGTCCTTTCCGTTTAATTTAAACAAACGTCGTTCAAACAGTAGTGAGGTGGCACAATTGTACTGATACGTGTCAACATTTTTAAAAGGCAAGAGTAATTGACGTGGCATATGTTGAAGATGTTTAACTTTGTTTAGAAATGAGAATCATGAAACCCTAACTTTTTACCAGCTATGTTGCATTCGTTCTTTTCCTCCGCTACGGTGCTACGGAACATTGTTGTAATTAATTTGGCCCTAGATTTTGTTGTTAAGAGAGATGTCCGAAGCCAACTCTTGTAAGTCTTGCTCATGTTCACACAATGAAATTCGTGGTGTGTCTTCTCTTAGTGGTGGGTGGAAGGGGTTGGGTGTGTCTCCCATTTGTTAATGTGGAGAGGTTGCTGTAATGAGAATTGCTAGAATAAGTAGGAATGCTAGGAAGAAATTCTGGGGTTGTCCAAATTTCAAGGTTAGCTTGTTGAGTTTTATTTTTCGATTATTTGTAATTCGTGATTGTGAATAATGTAATTTTTGTTGTGCTTGATTTGATGAACAGAGAGGAAATGAAGGTTCTGTTGGCTGTAACTATTTCAAGTGGTGTGGAGAAGATGATGTTGATGATAAAGATGGTGTTATCATCAGACAGAGGAGAAAGATTGTTAGTTTAGAGAAAAGTAATAAGTTGTATGAGAAATGGATAAAGAGGTTAATAGGAATTGTTTGTGTTCTTGTTGTATTCAATGTATTCTTAGTTTCAGTAGTGATCAAAAGCCCCTAAATTGTTGTGAAGGGGTTGTTTGTAGTATGTTTTGTTCTGGTATGGTGTGATGTTATATACTGCACCAAAGTTGTATTTGGTTTTGATATGATATATAAAGTTCCAAAATTAGTGAATTTTGTGATTTTCCTTTTATTTATGGACATGTTCATTTATATGTTTTTGTTTGCTATTACACAGTGGAAAATAATCACACAGAAGAAGATTTGAATTAAACAAGGAAACTTATGATATATTTATATCAACCACAATAAGTTTCTCCAAAATAGAACATCATAGTTTCTCCAAAATACATAGTGTTGTTTCATGATTCAGATTTCTCCAAAATACATAGAACACCAAATTCAGGTTATTTGTTGTCTAGTAACAAAATACAAAATACAAATAACATCATATTTTCATGGTTTCCAAACACGGCCTCGCCTATGCTGAAGCTTTGGCCTTATATTGGGTCTGCCACGTGATGGTGGAATTGGTGGAATTGGTGTTGCAGTGGGATGTGCTGGAAGTGGTGGAATTGACTCTTGGGTAGTCTTTACATGAGTTGAAGTTGAACCTTGTGTACAATTCACGGCTAGTGGCACATTTCCACCTACATCAGAAATGGATGTTTAGGTTCTAGGGACAAATTGAGCAGAAATAGGTGGCTGGGTTGGAGGCACATATTAAGCAGAAGTAGATGGCTGGGATGGAGTCACAGATTGTTGACTGGAAATATTTTGCCCTTCATCAACAGGTTGTCCCTGGTTTGGAGGCATAGCTTGTTGACTGTAAATATTTTGACCTTCATCAGCAGTTGGTCCCTAGTTTGGAGGCACAAATTGTTCATCAGAAGTAGCTGTTGGTTGTGGAGTTGGTGGAGATGGTGGAGCTTGTGGGCAAGTGGTTCTGTTGTGTCCAAGTTGCTTACATGTTGAACATTTCTTCCTTGTCCCCCCTTTTCTAACATGGGTGTCATCTTTCTGCATCTCAGATGCTTGTAATCTTCTTTTCTTCTTAGGTCGTCCAAGCAGTATACGCTTTAGTGGAGGCAGCACATTAGGGAAGGGAGTGATTTCCCAGACATCTTGGCCATTTACAGGATATATGATTGAGCAGTATATTTCTACATATGGATCTACACTCAGATTTAAGAATTTCATTGTAGCCAGAGAATGTGAGCATGGGATGCCAGTAATACCCTATTTCCTACAGCTACAGTCCATTTTGTCCATATTAACCACAAACTTCTCACCAATAGTAGACACATGTCTGACCTCAAAAAGCTTGTCTGCTGACCAACTATATTCATTAAAAAAAAGTACAAAAATTATTAAACCAGTCACAATCTTGAATATATAAAACAATCCAATAAAATGTGAGCAATACCTGGGAACCCAATATTTTGTTAACTGCAGCTCCTTATCTAATCTGTCACGAATCCTAGGGCATATTGAACCTTCAAAGGAATTAACCTTCAACCTATTACTTGCCCATGTATTCATCATGTACAACCTTATGTCTTCAAGCATGGTAATTATTGGCTTACTCCTTGCATCCACAATCATGCTGTTGAATGCCTCTGACACGTTGTTAACTAGTGTATCACACTTGACATTGGTATTGAACCTTGATCTTGACCAATACCTATTAAATTTGCAGCATGTCAACATATTGTAGTATATAAAAAGCTAAGTAATCAGTGGAGGAACTTGCCTTGGAGGAATAGTTATTAAATGTTTGAATGCATCCTCGTTAACTTCTTTAAGCTCTAACATAACCTTTTCCCATGCTTGTGGATATGTGCAGTAAACAACCCTCCACATTAAGCGTTTGAGCATTTTCCCTGGAAATATCTTCCTGAAATTCTCATACAGGTGGCGCATACAAAACCTTTGATCAACTCCTGGGATGAGTTCATTCAAAGCTAGCAGGAGACCCTACAAAAATAAATACATTAGATTCTGTATAAAAGCTGCCAGTACACATATTTAACACAATGAATTACCTTTTGCTGGTCTGAAACAAAGGTGCATGAGGCACAACATTCAACCCCACCAAGATCATCAATTAGAAGGTCTAAGAACCACGACCACATGTCCTTATTTTCAACCTCCACAACTGCGTATGCTAATGGAAACATCTGATCATTTGCATCTCGTGCCACAGCTGTCAATAACTCACCACTAAACCTCCTCTTTAAAAAACATCCATCTAATCCTATTATAGACCTACATGATACAAAGCTGTCCTTACATGCTTTTAAACAAACATAAAATCTTTGGAATATCTTTGCACCATCATGATCTTCAACCTTTAATTTTATTGTTGAACCAGGATTTGATCTGCGTAGCTCATGAGCATAATCATAGATGCGTTTGTATTGATCTGTAAACGACCCATCAATCTTGTTTGAAGTCAATGATCTTGCTCGAAAAGACATTGCACGAGATATAGAAACGTTCCACTTTCTTAAGCCCTTTTCACAAATGTGCACAACCTTCACAATAGGATTTTCTCTCACAGTGTTTTTTATTCTTCCACTTAACCACTTTGTATTCATTAGCTTGTTGTTAAACTCCCTACAACAAGTATGTTTATCAACTATCTTTCTTAATTGCCAAGTCTGAATAACAGGTATATATGCACAATAAGGAATCCAACCACATTTTCCTTTTGAACCCAAACAGGTCACCCTTACTCTTTTTTTGTTATTCTTACCAATTTTCAAGTTTCTCCCGTTTTGCAACCTATATGTTCTAATGGCTTCTATAAATTCTTCTTTACTTACAAAATATATGCCCACTTCCCATTCATAGTCAGTCATACTTTTGGGCATAGAAAATGTGGCAAACTTTCCACAAGTGTCTTCGTCCTCACTATCAGATTCCCATTCATCATCAAATAGTCCCCTAGCATGTTTGTTGATTTCTACATTATTCTTAGCCTTATTACTTCTTTTTCTCTGTCCATAGGAAGTCCAATCTGACCCACCCATCCTTGGGTCACAATCTATATCCACATCATACAAACCATCACTTTCTTCATGTATGGAATCAGTGGAGGAACCATCTTCAATCTGAACCTCTTCCACATTCTGTGTTTGAGGTAGGACCTGCGACACACTACTCTGAGGTTGTACCTGTGATTCACCCACATTCTGAATTTCAACCTCAACCTCAACAATTTCAGGCTGCACCTGTTCTGTGCCTCACATTGCACCTCTTCTAAAACATATGCCTGACACTGCACATCATCACCCTCATTTACTAATACTTATGCCTCGCACTGCACCTCAACCTCACCAATTGCGAGTTCAACTTGTTCTGCATCAGTACACTGCACTTCCTCTATGGGTTCAGCCTCAGTGTCATTCTCCACACCAGTATTGTCTTCACCATTATCCCCAACTGGATAATATTCCAACATATGTACCTCCTCTGCTACACATACTGAGTGAATGACATACATATGGACTTCACCATGCTGCTTCGCGATTTGGACCATATTCAGTGCACCAACATCATCAACAAAGTGATGCAACCTTTCCTCCAACACTGGACAACCTCCTACTGAATAACACAGATCCTTGACATTAATATAACCCATTTCTCTCAATATAGAAAGCACCTCGAAGTAAGACCACTTGTCTTCATCACACCATAATTCGCTTCTTTGGCCATTAACGTACTTGATTCCCCCCTCATTCACGAAGTATCCTCCATGGTGAATAACCACTTGAAACTTGTCATCTTCCATCATAAACCTGTGAAATTACCAGATACCCATAACAATATACCTTTATTACAACATATACCACCAACAAACCGACAGGATACACAAACCCCGTTAAAGGGGGACCACAAACTACACATTAATGTCAAAGTGGTGGGACAACACCGAAACATAAAAAAAAAGTAAACAAAGCTTCACTAAAAACCGACAATCAAGTGTGCAAATCAAAACCCTATACCCAAAACCCACCAGCTGAAAACCCTATACCCAAAATACACAAAACCCTAAAACGCAAGAACGAAATTTCGAAGAACAACTCACCTGGAATATGCTACACGATTTCAATTACAGATGATAACCCCAAGAACGAAATTGATGCTGCTCCCAATTCCTCACACCAACGCAAAGAAGCGACATAATTTTTTCACCTCTGATCCCAATTCCAATATACTAACCCTAATTTCATTTCCCCCAATTCACCTTCCACATAAGTCTAACGGGCCACGTAATTCGAAGTCAGCCAGAGTAAAACAGCCATGTCACTGTTCCATTATTGATTTTTGACGCTGTTAACTTTGAGGACTAAATTGAGTCACTTTTGAAAACTTGAGGACTAAATTGAGACTTTGAATAATAGAAGGACCATTTTGAAATTTGCTAACAAATTAGAGGACTAAAATAGTAATTAAGCCAAATGTTTAATATACTTCATTTGATGTTGTCATTACAGGGCGCTATTAGACTCATGATGTTCGTCTTATAAAGGATGATATACTGTCACGATGTCAGTGAGGGGATAGTATCATAAGAACACACTAATGAGGCGTTGTAGATAGGTCGCCAAGCAGCTGAAGAATATGGCAGTAGTAATAGAGGAGGTCGAAATGTGTGAGGGAGGCGCTAAACTAGTTTTGGATAGGAGACCTTTATATATTCTTATGTGGAAATGATTTTATTTCCATTTGATATATTAGTTAAATAGTCATGAACTTTTGATATTTTGTGATGTAGAACTTCATATTTTTTTACTCGCATTATGTGTTTTAATGTGTGTTTCTTTACAATTATTGACAATGTTGACTTAATGGTGATTGCACTAAGGCCAAAATATATTCTTCCATTGGCCAAAGGAGTTATAGTTTTATCTATGTGCTTAATAATTACAAATAGTTTTTAATGTCCATAAGACAAAATATTGAGTTACAAAAATTACTAACCTTAAAACAATAAAATAAAAATACAAACATCAGTTGATGCCCAGGTCCACATAACTAGTATTGACACCCATCAAGTGCACAAATGCTTGCATCCTGTTAGCGTAAAATGTAGACCAAGCTCGAGCCTCGGGATAACAATGTGTAGATGATATGATATCTACCGATGGGTATAGGACAACCATCTTTTAGGTGAACCTATAAGAAATGAATGATGTAATAGATTGAAATTGTAAATAAAATTAAAAATAAAACAATTAGTTTACTTGAACAAAATGAGAACCGTGAACATGCTCTATACATATTAGTTTATGTTGTCTTGAATCAGTAGGTGGTCTGTACGTAGCGGAAAAATTGCAATATTTTGCCATGATGGTAAGCATATTAAGATGACATTATATCGATTAGCAATCGCGTAGCCCATATCAGGTATAATCATCCATTTATCTATATTAGCCTATAATTAATGATAAATATTGGTTAAGCAACATATTCGTAAGAAGAAAAATGTAAAGTTTCAAGAAACAAATATAACATACCCCTGCTTGCGACTCCACTAACAATGACTTCCTTAGTTCTTTACGACGGTCATAAGATCTCACTAATCTTGCGTATTCATCACGTCATTGACTAAGTTCTTTAAAAAGATCACGTCAGATTAGGGGTAACGATTCCTCACCCATCCCTAACAAGGCAGCAATATATATATATCCACAATGGCCATCAGCAACCACATCAACAACATTGACAATGTAAGGGTGACAAATAGGATGAAACTGATCTAACATGGGAATTGCACTTTCTTTTGTAGATCCAAAAATTTCTTTACATTTCCTTTTAGATTTCGTCTCACTCTTCAAGGAAAGATCATTCTATGGGGAAAAGAAGGTGTCGACATGCCCAAAGTAGGATGGATCACGCTTAGTAGACCGTTCAGATCGATGAACTTTTTTATGTTGTGCACCTTTGATTTTAATTTTTTGCATTGGAGCCACCATTGATGTCATTGCAGGACACACAATTTCAAGTAACTTTTGTTTGATTGTTACTTTTCCTGCAATGTCGACTTCACTGAAACAATTGACTACCATATCAATTTCCTTATCAATGCATAACCATGGAAGTGATTCATTTGATGAAATATTTGAGAAGCTTAATCTAGTCCACATTATATGAAGAACAGTTAGAGGAATGACCCCATAGACATATCGTGCTAATTCACAAGCACATGGTAGACCATATGTTGCTCTTAACACACATCCACAACTTCCACTGTCAAAACTTATATCCATGACTCGTTGAACCTCATCAGCAATGAGTGCTAAAGCATGTCTTGATACAATTCCAACCAATCTTTTATACATGCCTCCCTTATACGCACCATTGATCAGATTTATACTTTTTTCAAAAGTTGCCTTGATTTCATTATGTTGGAGGATAATCATGTTATGAACTACATCCCAACACAAGCATAGGTCTCCTATACTGCTTCCCAGAACTTTGTTTAAGGTCTAGTGGGTTGATTCAACCCTATTATATTTAATATAAACAATATCATAAGTGAAGTAAGAAGATAACTAATCAAAATGACAATGAAACATACCTATTTCATGTTGTGTTTCCTAAATGCATTACTCAATTTTTCCATGCCTTTACAAAGAATTTTTGTACGGAATTGTCCAACTTTCATTGACATACTCAAAGAATAAAGGCTATGAAATACAAACATGACAAAGGCGATCAACACAATCAGTGAAGGTCGATTCATCTTCACAATACATAACATTTTCTCATGCTTCCATCACAACATCCCATGCGTCAACAAAAGTCACTAACATTTTAAACTTCGCTTGCACATTTTTCTGAATATGGAACCGACATAGGAGATGATAACAATTAGGAAAAACACTGCCAATAAATTTCATCAATGCAAGGTCTCTATCGCTCACAATTACTTGTGTACCGCCCTCAACGGTCATGAAATAATCCTCTAACTCTTTCCAAGGCCCAAGTAAAATTAGATTCTTGTTCACTAGATATGAATACAAATCCAGCAAAGAAAGTCAACCCTGTAGATGTCACCCCTACTATCTCAAGTAATGGCATTCGATATTTGTTGGTTTTGTAGGTGGTATCTATCAAGAATACAATATTAAATGCATTCAACAATTTAACAAAATTTGGATGTGTCCAAAATAGATCAATATCCACCCCAGATTCGTCTTAACATCTACTCCAATGGATGTAATTATCACGATCTAACAAAATCATCAAGTGTTGTAATTCAGTTCTTGAACCTCTCAACAATCGTTTATAAGTGTATCTTGCATTATAAATTTGCTTTATCGTTGTGACATTACACTCAATATTTTCTTTTAGAGTGAGTAGAATATTTTAAGGCTTATCTTGACTCTTAGACATATCAACAAGCAAGGACTATTCATAAGATTTCAACCTCCCAGCAAATGGGTGTCCAACTAGTGTCTGAGACACATCATGATTATGATATCCGTAGATTACCTTCAACATTCAACCATCTCCATTACTAATTGGTTTGTCTCTGAGTTTAAATGGACAATCACGTTTTCTTATGCCATAAAAACTAGGTTGAACATTAGATTTATAGTTCCTATACTTACCACCCCTTTCACAGCCTAACAATACATACGTTTTCCTCCCAGGTTAACTAGTAGCTTTGTCAGATCTTATAGTGACAACAACAAAACCAAGATGAAATGTTATCCCTCGAACCCACTGAATCAACTTATCCCCTATTGAAAGTATATGATCAGTCATAAAATTATTTATATAGTCTTCGTCACACATCTCATTTATTAAAGAAGAGAAATCTTAGATGAAACTCGAATTTACTTGTGATTCCATGAAAGTTAAAGAGAGATTGTCCTTGTTAGATAGCTTTCACCACCTATAATCTAAAATTAGTATTCAATACCACTTTATTCAAAATAAAAAATACAAAAACAAAATCAAAATATTCCCGCAACAATAAAATAAATATAAAAAAAAAATAAATAAATAATAAACCGCAAAATAATACCAATTAAAAATAAATAAAATTAAAACAATAAAAAATAAAAATAAAAATATTCATTAAAAATAAAAAATAAACAATAAATAAATAATAAACTTAAACAAATAACAATAAAAA
>Ga0209589_1008271_pt1 | contig 16307 bp, 4 predicted proteins | sample CowpeawhiteBW_FD_187525 | JGI IMG/M metagenome (GOLD analysis project Ga0209589, IMG submission 187525) | Root nodule microbial communities of legume samples collected from California USA - Cow pea white BW (SPAdes) (version 2) | ecosystem: Host-associated > Plants > Roots > Nodule | place: USA... | reverse complement strand
GGTTGAATTGGCTAGTTAAAATATAGGTAACTTTTAAAGGCTAAAAACTATTTTTAATTGAATCAACTCAACCAACAAGTAAGGATGCAAACACCTCTGGACTGTACACTTTCAACCGATCAAAAACAGAGTTAGTCGATTGTTTTTTATTAAACTGATGCAGTAATCGATTGAAACACAAAAATAGTCAACTAAAATACTGGAAAAAATGCAGAAATGCAGATTCATGATTTAAAGCAAGATTAATGTAAAAGATCAGTGCTGCAGATGATGCCAAACCATGATCAATGCTACAGATGATGCCAAACCACTCAAGAATGTCAAAAAGATGGTTTAGATCACAATTCTTTAAACTTTAAATGATAATGCAAGAGAGAAAGGTTAGAGAAAAGAGTAATGCACAAGATTTTTATACTGGATCACTCAAACCTAAGCTACATCCATTTGGTCAAGGCAACCCGAGCCTGACTTTGCATTATTTCAAAAGATTTACAAAGTTTACACCCTTACACTTTAAAAAATGCAAAAAATACACACAAAAGACTCTTGAATCACACAAGAATCATACCAGCATAGCAAGACACCTCTTGCAAACCTGGAAAACCACCAAGCACACACAAAGCTTGAGAAAGATCAAACCTCAGTGGTAGAACAACCCTGCCTACCACAAATACCTTCTTAAAGCTTCAAACACCAAGCAAAATGTTCTAAGAATTGATCCAAGATGAATCTTCACCAGCTGCAATCTGTATGATCACGAAAGAGAGAGAGTTCCTAGGTTTCCAAAATGATTTCATGCTAAAAAATGGTCTTTCTACCTCTGTCGAAAAAATATAGCTCTTATAGTCAAACTGTTATGAAATTCAACAAGTTGATTTTCAAATCAATCAGTTGATTTCACTTAAATCAATCAGTTGATTTCATTTAACTTAAGTGAAATCAATTGATTAAAAAATAAATCAACTGATTGAATAAGTCATAGTTAAGACTACTGCAACTAACCTTTTAATTTTTTAAAAATTCATTCAACAGATTAAAAGACACCATTTAACCTGTTGAAAAATATTTCAACAAATTAAAAGACACAATAACGACCCTATACATCTAATTAATGTTAAATGGCCTACAAAGTGAATTAAAATCTTCAAGCTTTTTTTCTCCATGATTGATCCATATATAGGGCATGCATATAAGGCTTGATCAACTCGAGTAACATCAAATCTCCATATCTTCATCAATGTAAGCATGGTTCCAAGGCAATGGCTTCAAGTTCCTTCATCAAAGCTTCATCAAATCTTCAAGTAACACACCATTCAGGCTACACATGTCAACAATAATAATTAATTTCATTTTAACAATTTTTTTAAATAGATAATAAGGCTAATCCTTTTAATCTTTCTTGAGACATTGTTGATTTTAACTAAGCTTTTATTATCTTGAACTTTGAGAAACTCTTTACGGTTAAAACAACTAACACATGAATGGTTAACATTATTCTATAACCTATATATGCATTCGAAAATGGATCTATTCTTTTTATATTATTAAAAATGTGTTTATCATTTTTCAAACCTATAATATCAAACAAATTATCATGTTTTAAATATCTTTAAAGGTTTAAGCATTTTTCTTGCAAAAATGTACAATCTAGTGACTTTAATTTTTTAACACTAAATAAAAAGCCAAAAATATCATCATATATATTTTAAATTATTCAAATCTACTTTGAAGAGTGATAATTGTTTTATCTATAATATACAAAAAGTAATCAATTTTAAATAATTCTTTAAGAGATTTTACAATTTCATTCTCAACATTTTCATTAAATTGTTATTTTTTCTGCATCTAATATATTTTTCACAAAACTTAGGTTCTATATTATTTTCAATGGCAATTTTTTGACAGAAATCAATGCATTTTCAAATCTATTTTCTCTTTATTTTTAAAAAAAATAAAAAAGACATTTTAATTGTTCGAATTTTTTAGTTGACATACCTATATATTTTTATATTAAATAGTCTGATTAAAACTTTCTGGTTGAGATTATAATAGAACAAACATAAACCGTAGACTAATTTTATCTTATGGTAAGATTTTGAACCACCTTTTAGAAATCATCCAGATTTTCTTTCTCTTCTCCTTACACCATTCCTCAATTACTTATTAGCAGCCATGGACATGAATTGTTGCCGAAGGCGGTGTGGACAACGACGTCTTCATGGAGGAAGAAAGTGTAGTTTCGATTGAGGATTTGATTGACACATCGTGCTGCTCCTTCAAACGGATCATATGGTAACATTTGAAGCAAAGGATCATGATAACGAAGCTATATAAGCAGCTGCAGTAGTTGGTGCAGAGACGGTGACCTTTCGAACTCTCGAATAAATGTTCTTCCACCATGGTTCTGTATTTGGATCTGTTCATTTAGGTTTCTTATCTTCTCTTTCTTCTTCGGGGAATCAGAGGGCGATGGAAGTGTGATGGAGTAGATGGAGACAACGACAAAGGTCTTTTTTGTTTATCTGGTTCGTGTTTTCGTCAACTTTTACACCAATGTTATAAGTATAAAAACATGAAGAAGAATATATCTCCTTGAGTACATAACAATTCACTATGAAAATTATAGATAATGCACCAATTATGAAGAAACATGTTTATGAAATGCATTAAATGACATGTAATACAAAAATAATTGTTTTCCAAAAGTAACCATTTTATTTCATTCCCAAAGTTGATGGTACTTTGGTTGCTAATTTATTTTTCAAATAACACAAAAGCTTTTAGAAACATAGTTGATGATAGATACATTAAGTTCGTGAGTAATTTTTGGAGAAATGTTTGTGAGTAGTTGGTACTAAACTGCTTTTCTAAATTGTGCTTCATTCCTAAATTCATGGTTAATCACAGGTAGTTAATAAAATTTTATTTCAACTACTTTAATATATGATATCTAAAACTTTGGAGTAAAAAAATTGTTTCTCATATAGATTTTGTTTACAATAGTGTAATAAATTTTACAACTTCTCATTCCTCTTTTAAACTTCATATGGGTTTAATATGTTAAAATCGATCTTTTACTATCCTCTAATATTGACTCTTCAATGGTGGTTTTAAAAAAAACAACTTAATTTATACAATAATTACTCTAAATTTAAGGTTCAATTCAACAAAGAATTGTACTAAATTTCAAGAAAGCGAGAGGAAGAAAGAAATAAAAACAAAAGCAGTCCGAAATATATAATTTAGAATTTATTTTTAAGTATTTTGAATTGATTAGTCTAACATCTTAAAACTTACATATGAAATAATAGGTATCTTTTGTCGTGTACACAATTTTTTACAATATTACTTTATTACTTGAAATAAAATATTACATTTTTATTTTTAAATTATTATTTATTTAAATTTGGTTATTTTTAAAAAAAATACACACATGTGAAGTGGTTTTTAATTTTAATTTTATTATTTTTAAATTAAAATTATTATTTTATTTTTTGAATTATTATTTATATAAATTTAATTATTTTAAAAAAAATGCAACCATAACACGTATGTTTTACATGTATTTAGTACAAATACATATAAAACCGTTAAATCTATAACGATATATAAAGAAGATTTTCTCTTTTGTGTCTACATTTCAAAATACCAATTTTACCCTTTAAAATATAATTATTTATAAATTTTTTGAAATTGACTGTTACTTTTACAATTTTTTTATAAAATCGTCTATCTCTACTCCTCTCTTTTTCTCTGTTTATCAACCGTAATTCTCTTATCTTTTATGATATATTTCACTTTATTTTTAATAAATATAATTTTATTTTATATATTATAACGTAATAACATTACATTATCATCACTTACTAATATAATATCACGTATATTTAAAAAATACGTACACACAGGCGCGACACTAGTAATAGTAAAACTAATAATAACAAATTATTTTAATTTAAAAAAAAGTACTTAAAATTGAAAAACAAAATGTATACATCTAAAAATATGAATCTCTTTTATTAATAATATAGATTTTCTCCGAAAATTAAAATAAAAAATTTCGGAATGATGCTTTTGAAAAACAAATTAGAGAAGTCTTTTAATTTTATTTACAAGTTGGATGGTAAATAACAACTGGTACAAACCACACCATTTCTGCTATAAATTACAATTATTAAATATAAGAAAGAAGACTGACAATCAGAATGAGAAGAGAATGTACAGATAGTAGTGGGTTCAAAACAAACTGTTTCGTATAGTTTATTTTATAATAATATATTCTATAACATGGTTTTTCGAATGAATATTTCAAAGTAGTTAAAATTCAATAATAGATTACAAATTCTGAAATTTATTTCAAATCTTCCTCTTTAAAATGTTTGTTTACAGAACATTTAGAAACGTGAAGTTTCCGCACACAAAAAAAATTACTACATTTTAGATTTTCTCTTCTGAAAATATAAGTTTTAAAAGATTATTTTGAAAAAAAAAATGTGGGAAGACATTATGGTGCAATTGTTCTGTGCTTGTTACATAAGGGCTACAAAAGCCCAAAATTCTCCAAAATCTATCATAGGTATCCAAAAGGCCCAATTAATCCCATAGCGTAGCGCATACACACACACACTAGAATAGGCAATTTCTTCCTCCGCGCAATGTGTTTTTCAAAAAAATATAAATTGCTCACAATTTAGATTTTCCGGTTATAAAATTTAAAAATATAGTTTAGTTGTGAAATTTTCCAATTGTGTAGTTTGAAAGTGTATTTTCAATTGTACAATTCTAATATGTTACAGAAAATTAGGCATGTTAAATAACCCAAAATAAGATACAGATTCATAATCCAAAAAATGGAGGTGCAAGCGTTGCACTGATTCAAGGTGGAGCGACTATATGGAGTTGCGGAGCTCATGCAGGGAACATTAGGGTTTTAAATATTTTCTAATGGAGGATATTTATGTCATTTTAATACATATATCTGTGCAAGAAAAAAGTATGAGGTGTAGAAAGAAATACCCGGTGCAGAAAAGGATTGCCACCACAAAATAATACTCATTTCTATAATGGGTCCTGAGAGTAGCGGGCCCATAAAAACTGCAAGTTAATTTTAATTTTACAAGTATGGCACAGGAATGAGTGGAGTGCAAACTTAATATTTTTCTCAGTTTAGCATTATTTTTGTTAAACATTATCATTTTACAGTGACATAAATGTTCAATAATATATGTTAAAAGGTACTTTGTAAAAGAAAATAGTAGAAAAACTGTTTTTATATATTATTTTTATTAATAGAAAGGATAACGCAACAACAACAAAGATAAAACAACCAATGTCTCAGGTTATTTAAATTAACAGTGATATTTTAATATTTATTTATTTTTAAACATGAATTTGAGATTTTACTAAAATCTAAAATGAATGACTTGCCATATCTTCCGTTTACTTTTATGGATCACGTACATATATGCCTTTGTATAAGAAAAAAATAGAAAGTATTTTATATTTAAAAAAAAAAACTAAAACTATGAAAAATATACTGATACACCTAAATCAAAATGTTATTTTTATTTTCATTAAATATTATATCAACATTTTTTTTTTCTTAAAAAAAATTCAGTTAGAAGAAAAATGAACCTCAAACTTTAAATGCCTAAAAAATTAACGATCCTAACTCAACATAATTTCTTAACGTATAATATCCTCAAATTATAAAAACTTGTATATTGTGTTAATTCTTTTGGCATATTATCTGCTTTATGAGGAAGTTGGATGGTAATTTCTCCTCAAAAGCTTTGACCAAATCAATGAATATATGAGCCATATCACATAAAGGTACTAAAAAGAAAAAGGAGTCAAATGCAAAAGCTTTTGCATATATTCATCTTCCATCATTTCTTTTTTCCGGTTTCAGTGACAATGAGAACTCACAACAACAACAACAACCTTACACAAACTACTGAAGCATATTTTATCACCAACTCAATGGTAACACTCAACAAATTTTGTTGGATAATCATAACAATGTTCCAATAACTTTTTTTTAAACCCTAGGAATCTTGTGTCAAAGTTTTTGTAGATATTGTTGCATTGTGTGAGATATTGTGTGAAGCAAAGCAATGATAAAGAAGTTGTTGAAAGGGTGAAGTATAAATGCGTGTTCAATTTTCGTGCTGTTGTACTTTGTACGCTATCTTATTAGAACCAAGATAGCAGCAAGTACCATTGACCCTATCCTTTGCCTCTTCAGATAAATTCCTTGTCTATTACTATCACATAACCCATTTGAAACAAGAAACGTGTGTAGCAGAAACTAGATTCTGCATATTTTTTATATATCACAAACCTTTAATGCTGGCACTTCCACACATTGGTTGGGCATAGTGGGGAAATATATACTTCAATGCCTAAGCTTTGTTGGCCATGATTTTCATCACTAATATTTTACGTCTCAGTGTGGCTTTATGTCTCATATTCTTACAAATTTCAATCTAATGTGGTTTTGTAAGGTAGAGATTATCACACTTTCTTATATTTAAAATCAAGGGATAGTTGGTTTAAATTTGGTTTTTATAATTTTATTTTTGATTCGATTTGGTTTCTATATTTTCTTTTACTCATTTGAATTTTTATTTTTATTTTTTTTAAATACGGAATGTAGTCATTTTTATTAAATTGACGATAATTCTGTTTGAAAAGTTACATATATCAAAATCTGGATCATCTTCTACATTGAAATCTCTATTATTTTTTTTTTTCTCGTCGCTCTCTCCACCTCCTTCCACCTTCCTCCATTTTCCACAACCTTCCTCGAATTGGAATTGAATTACATATTGAATTCAATATGCTTGGGATTTTTCTGATTTAGTATTTAAGTTGATTGAACTTGTGTTTGGAAGGTAGTCGAAGAGGGAGGAAGAAAAAAAAAACTTAAAAAAGTTGTAAAGTAGAAGGTGATCTATATCTTAATACGTAACACCTTCCAAACGATCTTATGATAGACTTAACGAAAGGGATCACACTAAATCTTGTTTAAAAGGTGATGGTCTTTTTTTTAAAAAAAATAAAAGCTTAATTGAGTATAAAAATGTAGAAAGAAAAACAAATAAATCTAGATTAGGAATCAAATTGCTAATTAAGTGTAAAATGAAATATATTTTAATGATAAAATTTGTAAGTTATACGAGATCTCTATATGTTTAATTATATTTTGAGATATTAGTGTTTAGATATTGATATTATTAAAAAGCAGAAAAAGAAGGTTGATGTGTTTCTTAGAAATGAAAAGTAATGGTTGGTTTGATGGGTTGATGAAATATATTCCCAAGTAACAACATTGAAGAAGGAATTTGAAGTTGAATGGACAGGCATGGTTTAGTATGTATTTTATAAGATTGGTCAAATATGTAGTGTTTGGTGTGGTGAATGTGTGTATGGAATCAAGACATAGTAGCTTCACACACATAGCATACAGGCCCACACAAATAGATTGCGCAATACCAATCCAACACTCAAGTAGGAGCAAAATTTTAGATACGATTCAAAAGATAAATATGCATATATATATATATATATATATATATATATATATATATATATATATATATATATATATATATATATATATATTATGCAAAATTTCGACACCCTAAATATATCGTTCAATTCACTTTGTCAAATTCATCTTATGTAATTTCAAAAAATTTGATCAGTTCAAGTTGACCTTCGGTTCAGTTCGACCTTCGACTTGACTCGACTTGACTCTACTCAAGCTTCAGACTGATTTGACCTTCGGCTTACTTGACCTTCGACCTGGTCTGATTTGACTCGATCCTTGGCCTGACTCGAGTTGACCTTTGACCCGGGATGACCCAATTCAATTTTTGGCGTGACTCGAGCCAACTTAGCTTGACCTTTGGTCCGATCTGACCTGACTCGACATTTTATCCGACCCAACTTAACTTTTTAGATATGTAGACTCTTTGTGTCCTAACCAATGAGCAATTGCATAACTTGGGAAATTTCAATTTCCTTTTTTTGAGTGAATTTCAAATTGTACTATTTTAATTATTTGAAATATTTTCATAAAATTTCTTAATTTCAATTTTGTTTTTAATTTCCTCATCCACACATGTTTTTTTAGAAGAATTTCAAATTCTTCAAATAAATGAATTACACTCTTGAATTATCTCATCTAAACACATTATTAATCTCCATCGTCGTTCTTATGACAAATGTGAATTTTCTTCATCAGATTCGGTCCATCTTTCCTCTTATGATTTTCCAAAATTAGATCATTCATGAGTTTTAATTTTAACTTTTACCTACAAAGCGCGACCCTATCCTACAACTTAAATTTTATTAAATTTGACAAAATATTAGTAATATGTCACATTAATCTTCAAATATATGTAGTGGTAAAACATATGTCCATATAACAATCAACTATGAACCAACCAAAAAATGAAATGAACTCAATTGAGACTCATGAAAGTTAACAAAACAAACTTAAACGTTAGACTTAATATACGCACTTAAATATTTTTATTATAACCTATTTATTTTTTTATATTCTATTAATAATTGATTTTTCAAATTACAAGACAGTAAGAATTATTAAAGTTAAAATATAATAAAAAATTATATTTAAATATAATGTTTTATTTATTGGAGTGTGATAAAAATTTTATAAATTAATTAAAAATTAAATTTTTAGAATAATTTATTAGCCTAATATGTATGAATAAACGGATATTTTAGATAAAATATATTCCAGCTAATAAAAAATAAGTTAAACAAAGTAAGTAAAAATTTTCAAATTGAACAACAATTTTTTTTTTCTAGAACTGAATTCATTTTAAATCTAATTCAATTCAAATTATATACCATGCTAAATTATTTTAAAATTTAATAAATGATAGATCTTTTTTGTACTTATTTATTAATTAAGATGTTTTTACTTAATAGCAAATAAGTATAAAACAATTAAAATAAATTGAGCAAGATTAAACATGATTTTTTTTGATTTAACTTGAATTTAAATAAATGATCCTTTATTTTAAAAGTTCTTTAAAGACGTTCAATAAACAAATAGGTTTCTAAAATAAGTTGAACATGATAAGTTGATATAACGAGGAGGGAAGCTAAGTGAATAAAAAACAATATATTATTCTTATTTAATTGTAAAGAGTGAGTATGAAAAATATATATTATTTTTTAAGTGAATTAAAAAAAGAAAGAAATATAAGAAAAATATTATAGTTTCTTTCCAAGAGGGAAGTTCAAATGTTTTTTTTTGTTAAATATATTTTTGGTTTCTTATCTTTCAGTAAATTTTTGAATTAGTTCATTTCGAAATTTTTGATCAATTTATTCATTCATCATTCGAAATACGTGAATTTAGTCATTTCAATCAAATTTTGTTAGATTTATTTGATGTTTTGTACATTCAGGATTGTATTTGAGTTGTTTATTCGGACACATTTTTGCTTTAGTGTTAAGTCAAATACTAATATGAAACGCATTTAAAATGTGGAATAAACTTAACAAAATTTGATTAAAAGAACTAAATTCAAGTATTTCGAAAGATGAATGACTAAATTGGTCCAAAGTTTCCAAATGGACTAATTCCAAAATTTCCTAAGAATTAAGGGAACAAAAACATATTTAACCCATTTGTTTTCTTTTGACATTTATTACTATATAAATATGTATTATATAATTTTATTAGTTGCATTTTAAGTAAGTAATGATACTTCGTAAATAAATATTATTTGATATGTACACAAATCTAAATTAAAATATAGAAAATTTTATTGAGAAATATAGAAAATTTATCCACCACTCCGACAAAATATTTATTTTATTTAAAATGAAATGTGTAAAGATTAAAGTATCTAAAAGATTTATTTGCTTTTTTATTATTTTAAATTATTAAAGGTTAAAATAACACAATAATAATGAGATCTAAAATTATATATAGTTTTTTTTCACACGTAAATAAATATATATAAATATAAATATCCTATTGAGAATAGAATGCAGTGAAAAAATGAGTAGTACTTTTTGCGTGCCTATATATATTCCATGCTTGTTTTAGTTGGACCACACTAACGGAAACTTTTAAAGAAAGTAACAAAGCTTCAACAAACATCCAACAAAGAAAAGCTCATACAAACTTTTTTATCGCTTCAACTTTCTTTACCAACAAGTCTCATTTCAAAATCATCCAAAATAATTAAGGATTAAACTTCATTTAACCATCATAACTTCCTCAATAAACATAAGTGATTTTTAAGACTTTATTATTATCATAATTACCCAAGATTTGTACTTCAATTCTCAACATAAACTTGTCCCAAATAGAAAAATTATGACCCTTTCACATTTTCGTGTAGAAAAGTTACGAGAATATGAAATCATAGCGTTAGTTTCCACTAAGATAATTAAAAATGATTTCAGATATTATATAACATTACAAAGCTTAAAAAAAGATGAACCTGAAAGGAGGACCACACAGTGAAAAAAAGGTAGAAGTAATATTCATGAGTCATAGTATACCCAAATATTCCTCTAACTTTAACTCCCAAATATCATTCACTTGATTCTTTCTTTTCCATTTGCATCTACGTTCACAATTTTGAGACCATAAGAAGGGTGAAAAAGATGAGTGAATCAACATGTAGAAAGATGTTCAAAACGCAAGAAGCTCTTTTTTTTTCTCCATAAACCTTTCGGCAGAAACTTTATGACTAAACTATTCTCAAGATAGGTTTAAGGGTGAGTTATTGTAATGTAATATATTTTGTTGGAAATCTCGTATTAGAAGGTAAATTTATAATATTTAAATGACTTCAAATCTTACTTTCGAATCAAATTTATAGAATTGATTTAAATTTAAAGTATCAAAATATATTAGAAACTAATGAGATTTATTGTCTGTTATGTCTATTACACAAACCGTAATTGAGTTGTTATTGAACTACCCATTATCCATTAATGTTTAATCTTTCGTTCAAAATATACATCTCGTCTTGACTTGAGGGATGGAGATTAGAGATAAAAATATTTACATTATATAAGTATATGAAACCTTATCCTTATTTTATAAGTCAGTTTGTGAGATCGAATTAAGTTTAAAAGTTGATTTTATAATGTTGAGTTATAATTAAAATCCAATTCTGAAAATGATATTCAAGTCATACGAAACCTATCATAGTAAAAGGAGTTGTTGTTTGTTAGACTTATCGTGTCACCGTTACCAGACTATTATTGGATCTCTATAAATATTTAATCTCATAGTCAATATGATGAGTATGTTAAAAATCTTATATCAACTAAAAATAAGATAAATTTACAATATATAAATAATTACAAACCTTATCCTACATGTTAATTTTATAAATGTAAGTTAAATTGTCCACTTTAGAAGATTCTTTTTATATTTCTGGTTGTCCTTTTTTTCATTTACAGAATTAAAATAACATAAATCTAAAATTGATAACAGTGACATTATCCTACTAATTCTTTATAAAGGACAAGTGCAATTGAATTTGATATCTTTGTTCTTGAATGATGCATGCATCATCACTCCCAGAAAATGTGTGCAATTTTCATCCACTCATTCACTGCAGCAACATGAACATTTTACTCGCTTTATTCCATTGAGTAGGTGTGTTAGTTATTTTAAGTAGAGGCAGTTAACACAGTGAATTAACTGTGAAGGGAGAAAAATAAAATTGATTAGGAAATTGTGTTAACAATGAGGAGTTGAAAATGACAGATACTAAGATTGGTAAAGTAACATATATCTAACAAAAAAGAAAAAAATGTTAGTTTCCACTAACTTCTCTTACTTGCTTTTTAACTGAAAACGCGTGGCTACCCTGTGGATCATGCATGTGGAAATGGACAGCGACAACTCATGAAGATCAAATATGTTGTTTTTCCTCGGAATTCATCACAATTTTTGGTTTCCCTCTTTTTGAAAATGGACAAACACAAAATTTTAAACCGCCAAATTTAGTTGAATAAAAAATTGTACTGTATAAGTAACAGTTATCAACGTTTCCTTTTTGAGGTGAAAATAAAAAAATTTAAATATGACTCAACCTAATCCTACCTCACAAAATTAATTTAGGATAAAATCTTATTGGATTCTTATCTATGTGTCATCTAATTTGGAGAGGTTTTTTTTAGTCAATAAAAAATATAAAAGTTGTAATCTTTGGAAGAAAGAAAGAAAATTTGTTAACATATTCATCCCGTCATCTTAAAAAATTTGCAATTTATAAATTATTTATTATTGGATTGAGTTGAGTTGAAACTTTAATCATAGGTTTGTGGTATATTATTTTTCATTTGTTGAGATCGTGGTACATGTGATTAGACTATTTTTAGTTTTTTTCTTTATTTGTTTTTTAAATTTCATAACTTTATATTATTTTGATGTATTAATTAATTATAGACAGGTACTTTGTTAATGTTAATTTGACTTTTTTATCCATATTTAATTTAGGTTTAATTATTGGTTTGTTTTCTGTTTTTTTCCAAAAATATCAAATTGGTCCTTTAGTTTCTTTAAGTTTTGATTTGGTCCTAATGTTTAAAAAATTGATGCAATTTAGTCATTTTTGTTAAATTTTTTGAAATGGATGAAAGAGTTTTCATCAAAATTGAAGTTGTTAATAAGGATGATTTGCTTTATTGATGTAATTAACATAATCATAGACTCAATTTTGATAAAAAAAATCATTGATTCGTTTCAAGAAATTTGACAAAAATGACCAAATTACATCAATTTTCTACAAATCAGAATCAAATTGAAACTTAAAAAAACTCGAGAATCAATTTGACATTTTTGAATAAAAATAGAGAAAAAAAAATAATTAAACTTTTAATTTTAGTGGAGTTTGAAACTTGAGTTTGTCAATTTTCTAGTTCTCATATTAAAACAACTATTCTATTTTGAAAATATTGATGTTATTTTTTTGTAATAATAATAATTATTATTTATTGTTATTGTTATTGTTCATAAATTTTTGTAAGTTTGGAAAAATTATTTTCATGTTTTTGGATGTTATAATGTTTTTTCTCCCATCAGATTTACACTATTTGTGTAATATTACTTGATCATATTATTAGTCAGTATAAAAATTTCCTATGTGTTTCAAATAATAAATACATATTCCTAATTTCTACGCAATACACTCATACAACTACACTTGAATTTGTGGAAGTGCATAAAATAATTAATATAACGAAATTAAAAGCAATATTTTAAGATCGCATTTGCAGCATGATAGCGTCATACTTTTAACGAAACCGCAGACATCATTTTAAGAAGATGAAAACCAACAGTTTCAAAAGCATAAAGTTAGAATCACTTTTTTTTCCCTTTCTTTTCAGCGTAAAACAGTTGTTAGCTGCATGCTCCTTTTCTTTTTACACTTTTCTTAAAAAACAAAAAAGTTGTAACTAACAAGTTTGGTTCATTGGTTTGGTAAGCAACTGAAATCTTGTAGGATAAGAATTTAAGCTTGAATTTTTAAATATTAATTGCTCTTCAGGGAAATCATTTCATGTTCGCATCTCCATGATCAAATAAAAATTAAATATTTGAATCATGACTTTAGAATAAAATAATTTATGTATATTATAAGCACATCTTTAACTTTCTTCATACTTATGAGATTATCATTTTATTTTAAATTTTTATATGTATTACATTAATAAAATTTATTTACATAATATAAAATATTAGTAGGGATAACAACGTGGACCAGGTTAAACAAACTTAAAGTGTAATACGAGCTAAATATTTGAACTCCTATAGGTGCAGTCTGCATAGGTATATAGCCTGCACGGACTTAATGAAACCTAACTATGATCCGTTTACAAAATTAAAAAGGATAATGATAGAATGCCTCATTTTTTTGACCCAAATGTTACCCGCCTATGTGACACTCATTATTTTAATAATTTTAAACAAAACGGCAATTGGAGACAGCGGTAAAGGAAAATGTGCGTCGTGTGCACGCGCTTTGAATTGGAGAAACATTTTAAAAAAACATATTGCGTTGCATCGTTTTCCCTCGTTTCTTCCCCGCAAGTTTCTTCTTCGATTAGTTTCACACAAGCACAGAGGCATTTGTATCGCAAGGCATTCTCTTCCCCAAAAGGCTATCCTTCCATAAAGGTTGGTGTTGTGGGTCGCAGTGGAAGCGGATTGCGGAGTTGTGGAGAGTGGTTTAGGTTGTTGGAGGCGGCGAGTTCCTCGGAAAGTGGTGGGTACCGTTCGGTTCATTGCTTGGGCGCTCTCTTGTTGGTGTAGTTGTTGGTTGATTAAACGCCATTCACAGAATGAAGATTTGATAACTGCAGTGAAACCCCAAAAACAATCGAACACCAAATTTCTAGTTCGATAATCAAGTGTCTTTCTGTGATTCCATAAGTGTCTTTTTACATTGAACTTTTTGTACTGTCAGTACTAGAACTGATTTTAAACTGTATTATTACGTGAAATCTGGTTTGGACACAATCGAATGGTCATCCAAATAATTCCATCACCATGAATCATCACCAAACAACTTAAACAACTAATTGGAACTGCATATTGAATTAAAAACTAACTTTTCTGGTTCGATAATCAAGTGTCATTTTATGAATCCATAAGTGTCTTTTTACATTGAACTTTTTGTACACGGAGTCCTGGAAGTACAAACCAGAAAAGGACAGTTGAATCTCACACCAGAAAAGTTGGTTTTTAATTCAATCTGCAGTTCCAATTAGTTGTTTAAGTTGTTTGGTGATGATTCATGGTGATGAAATTATTTGGATGGCCATTCGATTGTGTCCAAACCAGATTTCACGTAATAATACAGTTTAAAATCAGTTCCAGTACTGGCAGTACAAAAAGTTCAATGTAAAAAGACACTTATGGAATCACAGAAAGACACTTGATTATCGAACTAGAAATTTGGTGTTCGATTGTTTTTGGGGTTTCACTGCAGTTATCAAATCTTCGTTCTGTGAATGGCGTTTAATCAACCAACAACTACGCCAACAAGAGAGCGCCCAAGCAATGAACCGAACGGTACCCACCACTTTCCGCGGAACCCGCCGCCTCCAACAACCCAAACCACTCTCCACAACTCCACTATCCGCTTCCACTGCGACCCACAACACTGACCTTTATGGAAGGATAACCTTTTGGGGAAGAGAATGCCTTGCGATACAAATGCCTTTGTGCTTGTGTGAAACTGCTCGAAGAAGAAACTTGCGGGGAAGAAACGAGGGAAAACGATGCAACACAATGTGTTTTTTTAAAATGTTTCTCCAATTCAAAGTGCGTGCACACGACGCACACTTTCCTTTGCCGCTGCCTCCAATTGCCGTTTTGTTTAAAATTATTAAAACAATGAGTGTCACATAGGCGGGTAACATTTGGGTCAAAAAAAATGAAGCATTCTATCATTATCCAATTAAAAAAACAGAAATTATGAGACAGTGTTGTGGTGGTGTGGTAAAGAGTCATTTCATGAAACCTAACTCCCACTCTTCATGAAACTATTTCTCCCATTCTTATTTTGATATTGAAATAAACATGTTTGCTCTTGAAATAATCACAGAAAAGAGAGAAACCTTCAAGTTTATTTTTTTGACAGAAGACTCTTTCAATCATAGCAGTTTCGTAGAAATCATTATTCAATTCTTCATTCATTAACTTTTGGAATTTTGTGATAATTGACACTAGAAAAGTAAAAGTAGGTTTTGTTTATTACACACTTTTTGTGACTCATTTTCACTTTTTAATAATGTGAATGAGTCTTAGTAGTTCTTCGAACATTCATAAGCGTTAATCCAATGCTTATTACGATGTGTATTATTATTTTTTAAGTAATTTTCTTACAAAAGATAAAAAATTATTCTGATTTGATTTGAAACTATAATTTGTTTTAATTATGTTTTGTTAATTCTAGAAAATGAGTATAGATCAGTCAACAGTTTTGCATGCCAGATAGCGAGATGGGTCAAACAACGGGATGGGACAAGGTAGACAAACAAATTCATTTCTAAACTATGGAACGAGTCAATCCAACCCACATTTTATGGACCAAAACACGGGACAGATCAAAACAGGCTGGACCGACGATCCACTTTGTCATCCTTAAATATTAGGAATTAAATGTATGTGTTTAAATATAAATTGATAATTAACTATAGTAAAAGTTCTTATTTTTAAGGATTGATATATATATATATATATATATATATATATATATATATATATATATATATATCATTATATA
>Ga0209589_1008266_pt1 | contig 16310 bp, 9 predicted proteins | sample CowpeawhiteBW_FD_187525 | JGI IMG/M metagenome (GOLD analysis project Ga0209589, IMG submission 187525) | Root nodule microbial communities of legume samples collected from California USA - Cow pea white BW (SPAdes) (version 2) | ecosystem: Host-associated > Plants > Roots > Nodule | place: USA... | reverse complement strand
AATATATAGTGTTGATTGATTATGCTTGATATTCCTTTTATCACTATTCATAGTATTTTAGTAAGAAATAAAATGATATTTCTATATGATTTAAATATATTCTAAATACCTCTAAATTAATATAAGTGAATTATATTTTAAGATTGTACTGTAGAAGTTGATTTGATTTGGCCACATTGAATGCCAACAAACACTTTTGTGATCCATGCTAATCATGTGTGGGTAGTAATTAGAGAGAAGGTACAAAGTTTCGAAAGAACTTGTACTATAGTGAATGAGGGTAGACACCAAACAATGAGGTTCACGTGTGAGCAAATGCACATAAATTGGTTTAGTGAATCTGCATAATCTCAAAACTGTGAAAGTATGTTGTTTGTGTTCTTTGAAAAAGAGTTGAATAGGTTCATCATTGAACCTAGTTTGCAAAGCCTAAAACTGAAGGAAAGAATTGGGTTTAGTCTTTTGGCCAACCTTTTAATGCAAATATGTTTTGAATCTTTTTTAGTTTCCTTTTGTTCTAGGATAAACAAGGTCTATAGTTGGGTGTGTCGATAAGTGTCCAATATGAGATAATTTTAAGATTAATTTTACAGTTATATTGTTTTGATTTTAATGAATTTGTGTATAAATTATCCCGATTTAGCTTGTTTTGTAGTTTCCAATATCAATAGAGAGTCAAAGTGCAAAAATAAAGTAAATGGATGAATTTAAAGCAATTATGAGCAAAACTGAGTAATTGAGCGGCAAAGTTGAGGCTTGAGCCACATTGGCTAACCCATAGCAAATGGAAACCTCAAACATTGAACCTGATGCTAAGCCATGAAGACACCTTCTTCAGGAAGTTATCTTATTAGTTGCAGCACCAAAGCATGAGACCTGAGCCATAAAGGAAACCCACTTAGGGAGGAAACCTCTACAGTTTGAGCCTGAAGTATAGTCCTAAGCACTATCCTGGACAATTTCTAAAAGTAGAGTTACACCCCTGTTTAGAAAGACATTTTGTAAGGGTTCTTTTAAGAGACTCTTAGAGAGCTCTTGTAGGCACTTTCCCTTGTACTTAGTAAACATTATTTAAGTGAAAAAGAGATGATGGCACTTCCATGTGTTATATGTTCTCATCTAGTATGAGGAGCAAAATCTCTTTAAGTGTTAAAGTAAAGATGTAACCCCTTTGGAACTCTCTTATATTGGTACTATTTTATTTATCAAAGTATTTTTTCATTACATATTAGATAAATTGATCACTAGTCTTATTCCATTTGGTTGGAATTAAGTGGGAACTGGTTCCATTTTGTGGTGCAACTAATTCTTCTCCTGCTTTTAGATGCTAGGAATAGATCTAAGGCTCTAGCTGGTTATAGAGTCCTGATCTTAATGCAAGTGATTCATTTAAGCAATCACTAAGGTATCATATTGAAGTTTGATGATCCTAGGTTATAGGTGTGAGGAATGGACCTAGAGTTACATTTAAAGAGAACTCTCAGGACATGACTGATTGTATCTTTGAAAATATCAACTTAATCAATACAAGAGATGAACAAGGTGGTGAAATCTGGCTTCAACACGTCTTTTAGCTTTGAAATCAAGCCTTACTCAAATATATTTTTAATCCAATTTTATTGTTTTAGATCAATACAAATTTTCACATTAAATATGTTCTTATATTTTCTATGCAACTAAAACATTGTTTTGTTCAACTCAAACTAGATAGATCTTGTGTTTTCTACCAAGTCATTATGGATACGACACTTGTACTACAAACTATCTAGTATACTTGCTGGAAAAATTGATTACATTAAACCATCAACACCGAACAAACACAAGTTGTGTAGTTGGACAGACGTGAGCACTATGTGCTTCGTTTGACAAACATAAGTGTTGTTCACATGCACCGTCTGATAAAAATTTTCTTAAACAAACACAAGTATACCAAATCAGATAAGCTTTTGTTTGAACAAATAATAAGTATACTTTGTGTAATACACGTAAGTCTAAGTATTTCATACAACTTTGTCAGGCCATGAACTTGGCTCTAAAGATGAAGATAAACCACATGCCTTGGCACGTGAAGATCTACGATATTCCATAACTGGTTCTAAAGAAGCCACACACAACGCCAAGTTAAAAGCATTTAATGCATCTCAAAGCAATATCAAAGGAAGTGATTGAAACATCTTCAAGCAAACAGTGGAAGACAAGAAAATTCTTAAACTTTTAAGTTTCTAGTAAACAAACTCGTATTTTCTCTCTTGAATTGCAACAATTACAACTACAGATAATATCATACTAATATACCAAATGTTTTCAAAAACTTTACTCTCGTATGGAATAGACTTTTTATTTTTTGTTTGTTTCACCTCAAAAGATTAGCTTTCAAAAAGTCTCCTCACCAACAATAAATTACCTTCACAAAGGAGGATTTCCTTCACAGAGTCTACAACTTCTTTACTAGGTAAAGAATGAGTTTTATCCTAGCTTTCAATACCTTGATCCTTTAAACTCATTGTTCTTTTATTGGGATACTCTTTAGAATATTGATATCTACCAAAACATTTACAGCACTAAAGATATCTAACTCTAGATTCGTTAGAGTCTGTAGGAAAACAATATTTTTGCTTAAAGCAATTAGGATAATAGCTTTGAGCGAACTGCATTTTTTTTACGCTTTAAAACGGGCAGAAAACCTCTCGCTCAACATGCTTACACTCTAATACCTTTGTGTTAAATCTAAGTTCAACGGATCTTGTGTTTGGTTTTGATTGTGTATTTAAACAACTAAGTGTAAAATATAATTTTATGTGTATATTAAATCATGTTAAACACTAAATGTTCAATTTGTATGGATGAACATATACAAGCATCGTGCATATGTTTTTCATATAATCAATTTTTGCTAGAATATATGTAAAATGCGTATACTTAATCTAATAATTTTTTGTATAAAAATATAATAAGTATATTTCACCTAAGACACGCAAGTCTTAAATATTTCATGATACATATCGAACTAATAAATTCTTATTTTATTTTATATATATATATAATAATTATTTAACGATGCTTTAAAATACTAGTAATAAAAATATCAGCCTAAACAAAGTAGTAAAGTAATGATAGTGTTTCGTCTTTGAACAAGAGTCCTCTTAGGTGAATAGGGTAAGTTCGTGGACAAAGTTCCTAACTTACCAAAACTTGTATATGTAACGTCTCATTTAATAGATAAATTCAATTAAATAAAATGTTGCATAAATCATAATATTCGAAGAACACAAGACTTAAAGTATAAAGGATAATATAGTCATCCAAGTATACCAGAAGGAAAACAAGGAACTACATGATGTCAGGAACAAAATACAAGAATTTCAACAGCTAACCACAATCTTGCTCATAGAACAAGAGATTACAATATAATAAAAGTTCTTCACAACATGAGTCCAACATCAACTCATGACCATCAAGTTGCAGCATCCCCATTGTCACTGCGATCATCAGGGGTTCCAATATTTGCTCACACTACGGAATTGGTGATCATTGCAAAAAGGAAAAACCACACAAGAATACAGACACAAGCAAGAAAGGTAAGCTAGAGTAAAAAGGTTTATCATACAAATAAGCATACAATTTAAAAGCCAAGAACACATAAATCAACCAAGTATGTGATTGCAAACAAGCAAGACTCTAAGACTCAATTATTTGGATACATATAATCGGTCAGATTCACCGAATGTTTGCACTTGTGGTGGCCTCTACTACTCTACAAAGCCATTGCTAATGGGTTTCACCCTACCACACACAAGGTTAGCCTTCAAACATCTAAGGCCATTATCCTGCCAAAGACTAGGGCCTGCTACTACTCCACCACTTGAGTCAGTACGCTTTACGTGAGACTAACTAACTCTTTAGAGTTTCAAGATGCAATCCTTACCTAATTATATACATTGAGGCACCACCACGAAACCTTACTGAGAGGCTCATGGAATTACGTCCATCACATGAGGCACCACCATGAGCTCTCACCAAGAGGTCCATGGAATTACATTCATCCCATAAGGCACCACCATGAGATCTCACCAAGAGATTCATGGAATTACGTCCAACCCACACCATAGCCATGTCTCACCAACCAATCTTAGATTTATCATGCATACCAATCTCATGCCAATATTGAACCAACCAATCAACCATGATCCATACATTTTCTCATACCAAGCTCATAAATTCCAGTCCATATCATCAGATATTACATGCATATTTCCATACTTCCTACTTTAAATAGGGTAGGCCCTTAAACATTGGGGCAGGAATAAAGTGGGCCTTACACTCTCCTCAACAACAAAAATTTTTGACCTCGAAAATTAAGATATACCAGAAAATAAATGTGGATATGACTTCCTCATATCCTCCTCTAACTCCCAAGTAGAGTCACCTGTCCTCTAGTCCTAAATGACTTTGACAAGACTAACTGATTTTCCCCAGCATTCCTCCACGCGACGATCCTCCAAAGCAACGGGTGGTACTTCCATCGTAAGATCCTCCCTAATATGTACATCCTCTGCTTCCAACACGTGAGATAGGTCAAACACATACTTCCTTAACTATGAGACATGAAATACCGATGGAGATTGGCCAACTGAGGAGGCAAAGCAATCTCATAAGCCATAGGCCTAATCCTCCTCGAGATTTGATAAGGGCCAAGAAACTTAAGAGAAAGCTTCCTTGAGTGGATAGCCCTTTCCCACACCAATGGTTCAGCTCACCCTCAAGAACACGTGATCTCCAGCCACGAATTCCAAAGGTCTCCTCCTTTGGTGTGTATAGCCTTCTACCTACTCTAAGAGGCCTGCAACCTATCAATCTTGATACAAACACATACTTCCAACAACTCTGGCCCAACCAACATTCCTTCCCCATCTTGATACCAACACAGTGGGGTCTTGCACTTCCTGCCATAAAGGGCCTCATATGGTGTAATGCCGATGCTTGCATTGAAATTATTATTGTAAGTGAAATCTATCAAAGGTAAGACTTCATCCCACGCACCCAAATGATCCAGCACGCATGGTTAACTTGCTACCCAAAGCACTTTTCAAAGTCTGCCAGAAACGAGAAGTCAACCGCAGATCTTTATCTGAAACTATGCTCGACGGTACCCCATGCAATCTCACTATTTCTTTAATGTACAACTAGGCCAACTTGGCCATAGACATCCTCAGGTTCATTGCCAAGAAATGAGCATTCTTGGTCAATTGGTCCACCACAACCCAGATCGTATTGTGACCTCTAAAGGTTCGTGGCAAATGGGTCACAAATTCCATAGCTATACTATCCCATTTCCACACCGGTATGTCCAAAGGCTATAGAATTTCACTAGGCATCTGATGCTCTACCTTCGCCTTCTGACATGTTAAACAGGTAGATACAAATTGAGCCACATCCTTTTTCATGCCTTGCCACTAGAAAGCCTCCTTAAGATCTTGGTACATCTTAGTCATGTCAGGATGCAAGCTAAGACGACTCTTGTGCCCTTCCTCAAGGATCAACCTTTTAACCTCAGCATAATCTGGTACACACACCCTGCCTCTGTATCTCAATACACTATCACTACCCAAGGCAAACTCCTTTGCTCCATATGACCCAAGCAATTCCCTCACTCCTTTCAAACTGGCGCACACCAACTGCTTTTCCTTGATTAAGTTTAGAAAGTCACTAGATATAGTTAGGTTACTACACCTAATGCACTCAGATCCCAACTCAACATGCAACTTCATATCTCTGAATTTCTCTAGCAGTTCCATCTCCTTGATCATAAGTTGTGCAGTATGCATTGTCTTCCTACTTAAGGCATCTGCCACCACATTCGCCTTTCCCGGATGATATAGCAGTTCAAAATCATAATCCTTCAAGAACTTCATCCACCTCCTTTGTCTCATGTTCAGCTCCTTTTGATCAAACAGATACTTGAGGCTCTTGTGATCACTGAACACACGAAACTGGGCACCATAAAGATAGTACCTCTAGATCTTCAAGGCAAAGACTACTGCTGCCAACTCTAGGTCATGAGTGGGGTAGTTCTTCTCATGCACCTTAAGTTGCCACGAAGCATATGCCACCACCTTCTTCTCCTGCATCAACACACATTCAAGCCCATGATGAGAGGCATCATAGTAAACCTCAAAGGGTTTGCTAACAGGATTATGTTGAGCACCTTCGTCATGTGTGTATTTCATAGCTTTTATTGTATGAATATGTCAATGAAAGTTGGATAATTCCGTATAATAAATTCTTTGTAAATGTTTCGCTCGAGGTCTCTACTCATCGTAAAGTTCCAGTAATTGCTTCATTCCCAATCTTGGAAAGTGCTCATATATTCAACTCTACAAAAAAAGTGCAAATATATTTCAACAATCAAACAATAAACATGAAATAACCTAAAGACATTTTTGTACTAGTAACATTCTCCTACTCCTCATGAATACCAATTTCTCCATGATGATCCCCCCTTCTACGACCAAATATCGTAGCTCTACGTTTATGATCCTACTGCTTAGAAGCCTTAACATGTGGAGAACTCTTAGCACTAGGTATAAAAGTTCATCATGTTCTAGCCATATTTGTAATAAACAAATTCAAAAAAATATTAAAATTAATTATCATTAAAAATTAGAACACAACATATTTCAAAAATAAAAAATATAAATCAAATATTTCATAAATCTTAAAAGGGTTAAATATGTTTTTGGTCCTTCAAGTTTCAGTGAAATTTGGAATTAGTCCCTCATCAAAACTTTTGACCAATTTAGTCCTTCATCTTTCAAAATGCGTGAATTTAGTCCTTTTAACCAAATTTTGTTAAGTTTATTTGACGTTTCAATCGTATTTCATGATAGTATTTAAATTATTTACATTATTTGACACATTTTTGCTTCAATGTTAGTTTAAATACTATCATGAAATGCGCTTGAAACATCATATAAACTTAACAAAATTTGGTTAAAAGGACTAAATTCACACATTTTGAAAGATGAAGGACTAAATTGGTATAAAGTTTTGATGAGGGACTAATTCCAAAATTCACTGAAACTTGAGGGACCAAAAACATATTTAACCCATCTTAAAAATAATAAAATAAAAAATAAAAAATATAACTCAATTAACCGGATGTTGATATTCGGAATGACCAATGTCCACATTCGGAATCAACACCACATTCGAAAGTTACACTTCTTAACGAAACTCGATATTCGTAAGCATTATTCGTCGGATGTCGACATCCGGAAGCATCCTTCACCGGAAGTCAACATCCGAAAGCTAGTTTTCAATGGAAGTTGATATTCGCCGCCAAAAGTTAAGTTTCATCGGTTGATTCAATGGAAGTCGAGATCTCGGTCTTGATTCACCAAAAGTCGACATCTCATGCCCATTCTACACTTACGAAAATTGACTTCCGATATGTGTTTCACTCTTACGAAAGTCAACTTCTGGTATTGGTTTTCCAAATCCAAACTTTTTTAACTTTCGAGATTCGTTGCTTTGTGAATTTTTTCAAATATTACAATCACCACACTCTGTGGATTCAAATCATGGATAAACATGGTAAGGTATAAACAAGCACAAATAAATGTTACTTGTGTCAAATGTAAATTAATGGTAAGAATGGATGTAGAGAGGATAGACACGTTGTTGTCACAAAGAGAAACATAAAAATGAGTGTAAGGTTTCGTAGGGCTTGGGGCTGAGGAGTGGGGCAGCGTTAGGGTTAGTTTAAATCTGAGGGGTGAGGTTACTTTATATTAAATAGGAGAGAGGGTGAGGTTACTTTATATTAAATAGAAGAGAGGGTGAAACATGATTGTAGGTGGTTTAGGACGTAATTCCATGAATCTCTAGGTGAGATCTCATGGTGGTGCCTCATTGGTCAAATCTCTAGAGCGTAGTGACTCAAGTGGTGAGAGTAGCAGGAGGCCCTAGTCTTTGGAATGGCCTTAGATGTTTGAAGACTAACCTTGTGAGTGGTAGGGTGAAACCCATTGGCAATTTGCTCTGTAGAGCAATAGAGGCCACCACAAGTGCAAGTATCTAGTGAATCCGACTGATTATATGTATCCGTATAATTGTGTCTTGAGTCTTAGTGTCTTGTTTGCTGATTATCATATGATGGGTTCATGTATGTATCTTTGGCTATAAAATTGTATGCAATTGTATGATAAAACGTTTTTCCACTCTAGCTTACCCTTCTATTTGTTTATATGTTCTATGTGTGGTTTTTCTCCTTTTGCGATGATCATCAATTTATTGATGTGAGCATATGCGAGAACTCCCCGTGGTCATCAGGGTGATGGAGATTTCGCTGCTTAGTTCGTCTTGGGTCAGATCCCACTTCTTCGAGTCATTCTTCTAGGGTTATAGCCCATGTATTTCCTTGCTCTTTGAGGATTTATTTTGAATACGGTTAAACGTTTTTCTCGTATTGTAATGGCATCATGGTGTGCCTTGGTTTCTTTCTTAGTTTATTCTGGATAACTGTAAGGAGTGACAATATACTCCATAACTTTGCTCTTTATCTTATTTTGTGTGACGTTGCATTTAATTAAGGTTATTATTTAATGAGACGTTACAATTTCAGTTTTTAATTTTTATTCATTTATTTATTTATTTAGTTAAGGGTATTATTTAGTCATTTTATATATTTTTTTTAATTTGTATTTAATTTTCTTATTTTTCATTTTTTTTAATTGTATTTGTTACGAGTCCTTTTTTTAATTTAAATTTTTGTTTGTTTTAAAATTATTAATTTGATTTTAATTTGTAACAAACTAAAAAAATAAAAAATAAAACATTTAATAAATAAATAAAAATAATTAAAATTATAACTTACATAAAAATAATAAATATTGTCTTACGGATTTCATTAACCGTGAAACGGATTTCATGAGACATATTTCATGTTAAACAATTAATCTGACCTTACGGATTTCAAATTTTATGAAGTCGTTATTTGTTATTTTTTTAAAATGGTTTTTATTTTAATTTTTATATAATTATATTTAAGTTACTTTTTTTTCTATGGTTAAATTAAATTATGTTTACTTTTTTTAATAATTATGTTTAATAATTAAGTTCAAATTAAATTATATATACAAAATTAGATTATATATATTAAAAAAATTAAAAACAAAAACAAATAATACATGTAAGAAAGAAAGAAATTATAAAACAATAAAGCAATAAATTAATAAAATAAACAAATATATAACAAATTAACAAAATTAAAAGTAATAAAAATAATTAAAAAAGAACACATTTAGTAAATAAATAAAATAAAATATAACTTATTAAAAAATAAATTAAACAAAATAACAATAAATAAATTAATAATAAATAAAATTAATAAAATAATTATTAATTAAATCATCTTAAATAACTCAAAATAATAGAAAATATAAAGATAAAAGAACACCGAATGTCGAAATATGTAGCACACTAAAACGGATGTTAAAAATCAGTGACAAGAGGTGGTTAGATTTCGAAATCCGACTACTTACTTAATTCAAATTTTGAAATCTGGTAAGTTTTTAAACCAGATTTTGAAATCGAATTTATATCTAAAAATGTTGATTTACTTAACCGTAGTTCTAAATCCAATATTTCCCTAAATCAGTTTTCGAAATTCGACAACTTTATGTACCAAATTTCGAAATCCAATGTCTAATGAAACTTTTGTTTGAAATCCGATTAATAATTTTACAAAAGCAAAATCGTGAATGAAAATTGTAATGCACGTACAATATACATTACAATGTGAAACGGATTGTGTAATCCGTTTCATAAAAAAATTTGCAAATTTTTTCATGAAACGGATTACACAATCCGTTTCATACACTGTGAAACGGATTGTGTAATCCGTTTCATAATTTTTTTTTTTTATGAAACGGATTACACAATCCGTTTCACAGTGTATGAAATGGATTCTGTAATCCGTTTCCCATAAATTTTGATTTTCCCAGTTAATCGACTTTTCGAGTAAAAGTTTGAAACGCATTATTATATAGTTTATGAAACGGAAAATTTCAGGGACCACGGAACAGAAGAGAATGAGGGCAAAATTTTAAAAGAAAGCACTGGAGAAGAAACGAAACGCTTGGGGGTGTAGGAGGTTGGTGACGCAGTAAATGAAATTTACTGCGTCCTAACGACTTTCACCACTCTGATAAATAAGGGTATACGGGTCTTTTTTGGGGTACAGAAGAAGTGTTGAAGGTGCAGGGAGAAGCCCCCGAAAAAACTTGATGACGTTCAGGAAGGAACATCATCTTTACGAACATGTAATTGCAATCGGAGAGCGACAAACATTCAAGATCCATTTCTTCCTGTACCCCTACTAAATCTTTAATCTTTATAAAAAAAAAAAAAATTCTAGAATGACTGTTTTAAAATGTATTTCTAAATTTAGAAATGACTTTGAAAACAGTAGTTCCCAAAAAAAAAAATATATTTCAGAATGCCTATTCTAAAACGTACGTGATTTCTAATTGGGAACCCAAATCGTAATTCTATTCCCATGGGTTTAGTTAAAAAGAAAAAGAAAAAAAAAAAAACCGGTCATCAATCACACATACACGCTACGAACAAAAGAAAGACATAGTGTCATGCAATTTCTAAATCAGCCCCTACCACCAGAAATGGATTGGAGAGGAGGAAGAATGAATGAAGAAGAAGGTTGGAGAGGATGATGGTGCACCATAAAAGAAGAAATGTGATGGGTATAGTGTGCGTGTGAAGGGATTTTTATATTGGAAGAGGGAAAGGAAGAATGATGAAGATGGAGAAGGTGATTGGATGGTCACGTTGAAACATGTTCCTCTTCTCCCTTCTCTCTCTATTGCCAGCTTTTCTACCCTCTCTTCTTCCTTTTTTTAGGTCGAGAGACACCTCTTTATATCATGGCTCAAACCTCTTTTTTAAGGAAAAAAATTCTTTTACACACACAAAAAAAAAAATGAGTGAAAGATAATGAAGGATAGTGGTAAATGAAGGTAAAAAATTGTTGTGTTAAAGTATTAATGTCCCTTTTTTAAAACAAGAAACTAAGCCCATGCTACCTTGACAAATTGTCAAACGAAACTCGGCAAATTGGTGTCGTCTGCATGGAGATTTGGAGCATTGTGAGTGTGCGCGCAGAAGATTTTGTTGGATGGGAGAAGAAGGCATGGGTGAAATAAAAAGATCGTTCAAGGAGAATTTTATTTATATATTTTTTTTTCTTATTTTTTTATATTACTTTCTTAAAGCAAATGTTTCTTTTCTATATTTTATATATATTTTTTTAACTTTGGTGCATTTAAGAAATTAAAAGGTTTTATAACAAAATTCGTATTACGAAGAGAAGTTTCTTTTTTCTCCGTTTTTCTGAAAATAATTTTTATTAATTTTATTTTTATTTAGTTTTTTTTATTATCATTCAGACAAAATTAAATGTTGACACTAGCTTTACGAGATCTACCGAACAAATACTTTGTTTTTTAAATCCACTTTCTTCATCTTTTACCATAAACCCAAATCTTATTTGTTTATTTTAAAGTACTTCTCGAAAGGGAAATCATCATGGAAATTTCATATGATTACCGTCTAACTTTCAAATATGACAACCTTAAAATAATGTGAATTCAACATAATTGCACGTTTAATAAACTGTTACCAAACATAACCCAACTAATGGTGTGTGAAGGTAGAAGAGTTACTAAAGTCAACTATCGTCGTTCAGTAAGAGTAAGTTCATAATCACTTTGTGCATGATATGATTCAAATCAAATATGATATTGATGTTGTAAAAATGATCAAGAGTTAGAAGAAAAATCAACTTCTACAGTCATCTAAGCAACATGAATGAACATCGGACAACCTTGAACTTTTCATCAAAACAATAGATATACACACCAATCTTTGACGGAAAATGGGAAGACTTGCAATACTTGACCTATGGACAAAATGCAAGATTTAAAAAATTAATTAATGTATTTGTTTAATTTTATTTTTATTAATGTCTAGGCATATAAGTTTATTTCCTTTGCAATAATTAGCATCAATTTTTATTTCGTTTTTAAGAAAATTTTCATTTTGTACTTTACTTCTTTCTAATATGTTTTACATTAAATATATATCTTCACCTTTAAATAGTGAAATACAAAAAACACTAAATTATTAAGAATTATATCTTTGCATTTAAATATTTAAATAAAAATAAGGTTAAAATACTTCGTTGGTCCTAGTTTTTGTAGCAAAATCTCAATTTGATCATCGTAATTTTATTAGTCCCTACTAACGGAAAGGACCTAATTGATACTAATTTACAAAAATGAGGACCTAATTGAGACTAATAAAAATATGAGAACCAAATTGAGATTTTGCAACAAAAACGAGGACCAATGGAGTATTTTAACCTAAAAATAAAATAATCAAATTTATTTCAAAATTTTTATTCACAATAAATAAAATTAATTATCTTTTCCCTCATAAAATTATTACAACATAAAATTATTTTTCTAAATTTCTACTTCATTTCATTTCGAATCATTTCACCTACAACAAATTATTATTTTATTTTTATTTTCTATACTCATTACATGTAAAGAGTGGCAAAACATGCCAACCCGGTCCATTTTGACCTAGCTTGCCATTGGCCTGTCCAAAACTAACTGGGTTGGCCCACCACTTGAACAAGGCGGGTTGGTGGGTTGGCCTGCCATTTTTTATTTTATTTATGACGGAGGATCTCCACATTGACTAGGTATGAGTATATGTATGGTGTATTTCTAACTTTTTCTATTAGGTATGGGGATGGACATAGGGATGTACATATTCGGCCTATCCTTGTCCTCATACCCGTCATAATACATGTCCCAACCATATCCTTGTCCCCGTTTAAATTATTAAAATATTCACAATTAATTAAGTATATATATATATATATATATATATATATATATATATATATATATTACTAAACACTTTTTTTTATTTCTTCTAATTGTTTGTTTATTATGAAATTTATTCGCATTTTCAATATATTTTTCATCTTTTCATCTTATCATGACGTTTATGCAATTATGTTCAAATGATGTATCTCAATTAAATATTTTTTATATCTCACATTTTAATATTTCTATTATTTTCTTAATATTTTTATTTATTTTATATTTTTCTTTCACATGAGAATATTTAACATTCTCAATTTAAATGTTTAATAGCATAAATCATTTATTTACTAGGTAACTAGTGCTATACCCATGCTTAGGCATGGGTGTTGTGGTTTGTCTTTTTTTTTTTATTTTGTATTTGTAAAATAAAAAAATATTAGTTATATTTGGTGTAAGGCCCATTAAAATTGTTTTATTCCCTTTACCCTAAATTAAAGGGTTGCCCCTTGTGAGTGGGCCTAAGGACTGGCCCAACAGATAAAACCACCCTAAGTCTACCCTAACTCTCACTTTCCCCTTACTTTCAGAGAACCTTGAGCCGCAGCCGTCGACATCTCTGCTAGGGTTTGATCCCTCACCACCGTAATGTTTCGCTCAAGCTCCTTCTTGCTGAACATAAGTATTCCTTCCTAGTTCATGTTAGTTCCCCTTTAATCGTCTTTCGTTTCCCATTTAGGATCTCCTGTTAATCCCATCTACTACTTTTGTTTCGTTTTTATATCAGTCATGTAGTTCCTCCCTAGAGCTGTTGTGTTCGTGGTCGTGACGTCAAGGTCCTTGCTAACCCTTTTCAGGTACGAGAAGTTAGGATTTTTACGAGATCGTTGGTATCCATGATTGCTTATGTAATATTCGTGTGATTTGATGGTCTGTATAGTGTTATGAGTTTGTGAAATGTGCTATTGCGTTGTTTGGCTTGGTCTTTGGTGTGTTATGCGAGTGAACAGTGGGTGAGTACTGATAATCTCGCCTAAGCGAGCTTGCCTCGCCTAGGTGAGATGAGCAGAGGCTTGCCCAGGTATTCTCGTGCGAGGGGTCACTCAGGCGACCAACTCAATTTGAGCGAGCGAGCATCTCGCCCAGGCGAGGAGGGTCTCGCCTAAGCGAGACAGCGCAGAGGCCATTGTTCCAGGATTTCGAGCCCTCGCCTAGGCGAAGAGAGCTCACTTGAGCGAGAGACTCTCTCGCTTGAGAGAGACTCCTCTGCCTGAGCGAGAGGCTGGGCGAGAGTGCAGTCCAGTTTAGCATTTCTTTCCCGTTCTTGGATGTTTGGCATGTAATTAATTGGTTTATTGTATGATGGCATGATGGGGATGAGTATACATGATTAGGGGAGGTTTACATGTGGTAAATTGTGAGTTTGGCATGATCTTTTTGTGAATTATACATGAGGGGTTGGATATATGTGTGGTCACAAATTTGGCATGAGTAACGATGAACATTGATGGTTGGTAATCCAGTGGCATGGTATTGGTATGGGAGGAGACACTTTACTCATGGTTGGTAATATCGAGTTGGTACTGATTCAACATGTGATAAAACGAGGGTTGGTTACAGATGTTGGTATGAAGTTTCTATGCATGATATATATGTTTATTTCTTGGCTATTTGTATATGTTGGTAAGTGGTTAATACGTAATCCCTTGGGGTCTCTAGGTGAGACTTCAGGGTCGTGCTTAAGTGGTCGGGACGTAATTCCATGGCCCCTATTAGTGGGTGTCCATGGTGGTGCCCCATCTGTATAACTTGGTAAGGATTCAAGGTAAGGATTGCATCCTGACACTCTAAGGAGTCAGTTAGTCTCACTTAGAGCGGACTGGCTCCTGTGGTGAGAGTAGTAGGAGGCCTGAAACTCATTAAGGGCTAACATTGTGTGTGGGGGAAATGATTCATTGTAACACTTGTAACACATAGCTCAGGGGTGAGTAGAGGTATCCACCACAAGTGCGAGCATCTACTGAATCCGACCAGGTTATATGTATCCGGATGAGTCGAGTCGAGTCTTAGTGTATTGGTTTGAAAAGTCATAACATACTTGGGTGATGTAAATGTTGTTGGCTGTGAAAGTGTATCTGATTGCATGATGAAATTATTTTGTGCTCTAGCTTACCCTACTGTTTGTGGTTGTGTGTTCCGTGGTGTGGTCTTTTCTTTTGCAATGATCATCAACTTGTTGATGTGAGCAGAGGTGAGAACTCCCCGAAATAATCAGGGTCAAGGAGGTTCTACTGCATAGTCCGCTTGGACTGGATCTGGGCCTTTGTGGGTTGTATTCCTAGGCTATGACCCATGTATTAGATTATTTCTTCTAGTTTTCCTTGGATTTTTGCTGTTGAATGTTGTATCTGTTATACTTTTGGCATCGTGGTGTGCCTAGGTTCTGTAGGGGTTGGGTTTAAGACCCCATGACTGCGATACTATACTATTGGTGTGTGACATTCTTTTAATTGCGCTTATTAATTAAATGGCACGTTACATTTGGAGTAAATAATTATTTTATATATGTCATTATACAATACTATTGTCTATACGAATAATAATAATAAATATTAGAGCTAGATATTATTAGAATTAGGATGGATCAATATTACTTTAACATGTATTGTTATAGTTTTTAATGGAGTACTTTAAAATTATTTATAAATAATTTTATATATTTTGTTACTTGGAATAAAAAAATATTATATTTTTTAATAAATTGTTTACAAATAATCATAAATATTTTGTTTGATGAAATAACTAACATATTATGTTCTTTATTTGCTTACCAATAAATGAATTGGTTACAAATAATATTATGGTTATTATTATTGTGATATTTATGTATTAAAATGTCACATTGGTTACTATAATGTTGGAGGGATATATTAATTAAAAGTTTAAATATAAAAGTGAAAAATTGGTTTTTTTAATATTTTGGAATACAAAATTAGTAATATATGTATATATGGAAAATGATGTTTTAAGAGGGAAAAAATTGTTTGGTAGATTTGTCTGCATTCAAAGAAAAAGTTTAACCCTAGGTGGAAAAGGGAAAGACAACTTCATAACTATATCAAGAGTAGGGATGTCAAAAAAATCCATACCCGTGGATATCCGTGGATAAAACCCGTAACGGGTAAGAAACAAATATTAAAAATGGATACCCGCTACCCGAGGGTACGGGTATTTTTGATACTCGCATGTTAACGGGGCGGGTATGGGTATCATAGTATTCGTACCCGTGGATACCCGTACCCGCTAAACTTTAATTTAGAAAAATACCCTTATATATATATATATATATATATATATATATATATATATATATATATATATATATATATATATATATAT
>Ga0209589_1008264_pt1 | contig 16312 bp, 11 predicted proteins | sample CowpeawhiteBW_FD_187525 | JGI IMG/M metagenome (GOLD analysis project Ga0209589, IMG submission 187525) | Root nodule microbial communities of legume samples collected from California USA - Cow pea white BW (SPAdes) (version 2) | ecosystem: Host-associated > Plants > Roots > Nodule | place: USA... | reverse complement strand
ATATATATATATATATATATATATATATATATATATATATATATATATATATACATATATATATATATGTATATATGTATATGTATATATATATATATATATATGTCCTGCAAAGTAGGAAATAAGATTAAATCTTTATCAAACAAAAGTGTGTGTTTATATAATTATCAAGAGCAATTATGTTATGAGAAATGAAGTAACTTGCATAAAATTCTTTAAATTCAAATTTCAGTGATTTCTTATGCAAGAAGAGAAAATATGGTGATAATTAATGTTTAACCCTTCCTTGAACAAGATTAATGTAAGAAAATGTATATACAAAAAAGGAAAATTTGAAAAAATTGAGAAAAAAAAAAGAAATGAATAAAAGAAGAAAAGATTGACAGAAGAAGGAGATGACAGTTTTTACAGAAGTTGGGAGAGAGAGAGAGAGTACAGATCTGTTTGACCAAAAGCCCTCTCACACAAATCAGGTTCATTCTGCTTCTTCCTCTTCTTCTAATCCTATTCTTCATAACACCGATTGCATCATCACCGCCACCATCATCAACATTTTCCCACATACATATTATAAATATATTCATTCCACCACCAACTCAAACTTCATTAACCATCTCTTATCCTCTCTCTTCTCTCTTTCTTTCAATCTTAGACGCAACAAAGAATACAACACACCCAATGGAAGGAGGAGGAGGAGCTGCTCCGCCTGCAGACACCGTTATGTCGGATGCAGCACCGCATCCAGAACCCCATCAGCCCCCGCCGGCCATGGGGATCGACAATATTCCGGCCACGCTCAGCCACGGTGGCAGGTTCATCCAATACAACATATTTGGGAACATATTCGAAGTCACCGCCAAATACAAGCCACCCATCATGCCCATCGGGAAAGGCGCATACGGCATCGTTTGGTATTCACTTACCCTTTTTTTCTCTTTATTTCCTTTATTTCTTTGCAAATCGAATCCCACCCCTAAGTTAGTTTCTTTTTGAATGTTCTTTTTTTTTTCTCTCTCTCTATTCTGTGGTATTTTCTTGAATGTAAGAAAAAGATGGATTCTTTTTTATTTGGTTGGGAATGGAAGATGGAAATTTTTGTTTGGTTTTTGTTTTGTTGTGTGTGAATAGCTCGGCTTTGAACTCGGAGACGAATGAGCATGTTGCTATCAAGAAGATTGCGAATGCGTTTGACAACAAGATTGACGCCAAGAGGACCCTCCGAGAAATCAAGCTGCTTCGTCACATGGATCATGAAAACGTTAGTGAGTAATTATTGAGATTGCCTTATAGTGTTGTTTGTTTGCTTGCTTTCTTGTTTTGGTGTTGTTGTGTAAGCTTAATCTTTTCTGTTGTGTGGTGTAATTGTCTGTTCCAAGTTAGATCCTGAGTTTTTGTTTGAAAGATTCAAATTCAATGATACAAAGTGTTTCCTTTCAGCTGTGAAACAATTTTAGTTTGAATTGAGGGAATAATGAATGCTCAATGATGAGGTGTGTAAAAACATAGTAGAAGACATTGAGACCTAAATGCACCTGTTCTTTTTATGTGGCATGCATGCATTAACTTACTGGTGGTAAACCTATTGATGATGATAATGAGTAGAAAATAAGTATCAGTTGTTAGTGTCCAGGTGTAGGATGGTGATTCATAACATTTGAAAGGAAACATAAACTTGTGTCCAAAGGAAAAATTGATGATAGATGCATGTTATTGATTGATACCCTGACAATTTTGTTGATTAGTTTGTCATCTTATCCTTAATCTTGATGTACTAATTTACCATTTTTGTCCAACATTAATGCATGCGTTTTTTCTTTTTCTTAAATTACTTTTGGCATTTGATTGTTGATGCTAGCTGAGATATATGTTAGAGACGTTACTTATTTTATTTGCTTCATTCCAGTTGAAATGAATTGACAAACATGCTTATTTGATTTGCTTCTTGTGGAGTCCTTGGTGAAATGAATTGTGTGAAATTGTGCAAACATAATTCATACACGTGCTCTGTTGAAATGTTGCATTTACTACTGGGCTGCCTCATTTTGTCTTATTGTAACTCTGATAACAGAAAATAAGTGCTCATTATTAGGTCATTTAAATGTCTGTACATATCATATTTCTTATACATTGTGGGGCAAATAACTTTGTGATGTCATACAACTTAAGAGCAGTAAGAATATTTCTTATACCGGTTTGCCTATTGTAATTATTGTCTAGGTGGTTGCAATCAGGGATATAGTGCCACCACCTCAAAGGGAGGTGTTCAATGATGTTTACATTGCTTATGAGTTGATGGACACTGACCTGCACCAAATCATTCGTTCAAATCAAGCGTTATCAGAGGAGCATTGTCAGGTAATTGTTTATATACACGACGTTTACATTTTGCCCATCTTTCTATTAACTATTGGCATATTTTATCACATTGGCATTATATTATAAATTCTTTGGAAAGTCCTTCAAATATAAATGGTTGGTAATAGAATACTTCTTCAGTTTCATCTTTCATGTCATGAGAAAATGATTTGGTAATTGTCTCATTTTTTGTTTGTTTGTGAAATTTATTTAATCTTGTCCTTGACACCTGAATAATTTTTTTTCTTGGCACAGTATTTTCTGTATCAAATTCTCCGGGGGTTGAAGTATATACATTCTGCAAATGTTCTGCACAGGGACTTAAAGCCTAGCAACCTTCTCCTGAATGCAAACTGCGACTTAAAAATTTGTGATTTTGGACTGGCTCGAGTCACCTCTGAAACTGATTTTATGACTGAATATGTTGTTACAAGATGGTACCGTGCACCAGAACTTCTGTTGAACTCTTCTGATTACACAGCAGCAATTGATGTATGGTCTGTTGGTTGTATTTTCATGGAACTGATGGATCGAAAGCCTTTGTTTCCTGGCAGAGATCACGTGCATCAGTTGCGTCTACTTATGGAGGTAACTTATTCAACAGTCTTTATTATATGAAGAACATCCAAGAACTATTGATTCACATTTGTTTTATATGGTTGAAATTATTAATCTGTCAGACTTGGAACTTACCGATATTAAAGCGAATTGTGTTCAGGTTAAGTTTCATTATATCATGTCCATGCCTGAGTAAAGTCAGACCATTAAACCAAGATGATGAAATTCTTATTGAAATCTACACATTTGTTATGTTAACTTATTTTATCCTTATGGTCTCTATATAGTTCAAATTTGATGACAGTCTGAATTGAAATCAGTGTATAACAGATATGCTCTTACTTTACAGCTGATTGGCACCCCTTCAGAAGCTGATTTGGGATTTCTGAATGAAAATGCGAAGAGATACATTAGGCAACTGCCTCTTTACCTCCGTCAATCTTTCCAAGAAAAGTTTCCACATGTCCACCCTGAAGCTATAGATCTTGTTGAAAAAATGTTAACTTTTGACCCTAGAAAAAGGATTACCGGTAAGTTTCAATTTTTCATTGCTTGAGTCTCGGATTCTGTGGTTAAAGATTACCAATATAAGAGATTTATGTTTTTTTGACACAAGTACTAGTTAAAACACTATTTGAATATTTAGCATTTGGTTGAGAATTTGAATCTACTTTTCCATAAATGGTTTCTGTTTAGCTTTGGAGATGCCATATAATTATTGGGTTGTATACTATATATCCTTCAGAAATTGTATGTGCGTGATTTTATCTGTTTAAACTATTCTATCAATGTGCCACGTTTGTATTGCTTTTCTTGCATTTGGCTAAGCTTATTAACTAATGTGGTGTAACTTCTGTTTAGTTGGGTAGGCTTTGTATTCTAGTCTCTGTGAGCTTACAACATAAAATCTCAGATTGTTATATGTATTCTCAATAAGTAGTAGAAGTTCTGTCGCTTCGATAAGTGTTTTAGAAATGGCCAAATTGGTTGTGAAAATGTTTTCTGTTTTGATATCTTTCTTCACTTGTAATTACAAAACTACCCCCTTATTTTACTTTGTCTCCTGTTGCCTTGATTTGTGTAGATGGTGAAAACATTTTGTTGTTTGCTATTTTCGTCATACCATATACAAATGTTTGAAACAAGATACATATTGAAAACAATATAGCATTTTGTAATTATTAAGGAAAATGTTTACCTAACAAAACTTCATGTGTTTGTCTCATAAGCATCACCGTCGGCATTCGAAGTTCAAATATTTATCCTTGTGCTTACATTCCTTGATTTTACCTTGTTTTGCAGTTGAAGATGCACTGGCACACCCGTACTTAACGTCTCTGCATGACATCAGTGATGAACCTGTGTGCATGACTCCCTTTAGCTTTGACTTTGAACAACATGCTTTGAGTGAGGAACAGATGAAAGAACTGATATACCGAGAGGCTTTAGCATTTAATCCTGAGTATCAGCAGTAGTGATAGTGATGTTGTCATTGGATTTGGATCGTTTGATGTCTGTGTCCATAGATCAAGGGATGTCTTTGTGTATATATCTATCATCTGAAACCAGGTGATATTGGAGTTGAATTGTTTCCCTCAGAGGCATGATTGGTAGACTGGAACAATCATAAGGTGTTTGTATTGGCTTATTTGCTTCATATTATTGTCCCAATTCATTGGCTTGAGCCAACTGATAAATCTTTCTCGGTCTCAAATTTATGATCTTGTGGGTTTGAAATTCTCTCTTTTTTCCCTGGTAAAGGTTATTTGTTCAGCTTACACTTATGAATTTATTATCACATTTATCTTTGTCATTAAAAATAAGTTTAATTAGTGAAGTAAAGAACGGTAATTTATGGTGGTTCAACTAGTAAAAACTAAAATAGAAGTCAATCGATAAGTCAGTAAATGTGTAACTTTATTCTTTAGATAAACTGGGTTGTTTAATTTAGTTCCCTGATTTTTACTGGTTGATTTTAGTGTAACGGAGATTTCTGAGCCTTTGATTTTGATATAGAAATGAGCAATTATTTAAAACGTACCCTTTCTTGTTGTCATTGATCTTTCATTGACATTGTTGATTGATTACGGTATCTTATACTTACCGAGAAAAATAATACACTTACTGACAACACCGTATAACAGAAGAAGCTTGAAGGTGCAGAGGTTAACTTTTGGGGTTGACTTCGTCAAATTCAGTTCTATCAAATGAAAGTTGTTTTAATGGAGTTATATATTGTGATGAAGTCATTTCATTATACACCAAGGATTTTAGTCTCTAATAGAATGGATTAAGAAAAATCCGTAACAAAAACAATACTATTTTTAACATACTGCCATATCATGAAAAGGAAGAGCTTCTCAACCCACAGAAACTGGTGCCCTCGCGTACATTAGTAAAGATTATATGCATTAAATAAGCAATATCTTCAAAAGTAGTCTAGTCTAAAAATTTTATCATTCTTTTAATCAACTTATTAAGTCAGAGTCAAACAGTTTTAAAAAATAAATTAAAATAAAATAATATAACGAAAAATTAGCAAATATCGTATTGTACATCTTACAAAACAAATTTAAAAACAATATCTTCGTATTTTCATTGTATACTTATATTTACTCTACAAATATTTTAGAACCAAATTTTGTTAAAAAATTTAAACAGTTGATTCTTGTACTAAAACTGACAGGTTCTTTACCAGTTTGATAACTCTTCACAAAATATCATTTTTTTTTATAATTTTAAGGGTATTTTAAACTTTTAACCATGTGACAACTATTATTACAACAGCTATCTTTTTCAAAGTAAATATTGGTGATCCGTGATTATACAACAAATGAAAAACTGTTATAAAACCATTAAAATCATTTTAAAACTACACGTATACGATAATAAATCATCGCAAATTAGTGCTGTATTCCCTCCCTTTCCATTGAGTCCACTAATAGTTCGATATGGTTAACCAGTGAGTACCGATTCCTCCTGAGCCTGGATGGTCCGTTAAACATCACGCTATAATTCAATTTATAGTCATCGAAACTCAAAGAGCCCCTCCATCTCACACATTGATCCAAGACAATAATCCTTTCTGAAAAAGACAAAATGGCATACAAGATTACAGATCTGTAAAGAAAGAATAAGTTGATCATAAAAGTGAGGCTGCCCACAGTGTACAATTTGCATAAAATAATGACCAAATATTCAGGCACTATTAACTCTTGACGTTCCCAAAGAATCTTGAAAGACGAACTGGACCATTATCTTCACTATCCGTTCCAGTGTCCTTGCTTCTTGACTTGGGCTTCTTTTCCTTCTTTGACCTCTTAGACCTGGACTTGGATCTCCTTGACCCTCTTTCTTCTTCATCACTACTGGAAGAGTATGAAGATGATGAAGAGGAGCTAGATGCAGAAGATCTTCTTGAATGCTACAACAGTAGAGGTAAAGAGAATACATAAAAAAAAAAAAAAAAACAAAAAAAAAAAAAAAAAAACTTGCATTCATAAAAGATAGACATCTATAACAATGAATAATGTGCTTACTCTTTTGTAATATTTGTGAACATTCTTTTACCACCAACTTTATTGATTCAATGATATGTAAGAAACTACTCACAATGAGTAGTAATTACTATGATGAAAAATTATAAATGCTCCTATTTTGCAATTCAAGCATTATAAAAATTAACAAAAAAAAAAAATTCATTTCTATAAGTGCTTCTTATGTACAAGAATGTTGACACACATGCGGCACATAGACACGATGCAACAATGAAACATCAATTTCTTTTAACCAAAAATAATCACAATTTTTCATCATAGTAATTACTACTCATTGTGAGTAGTTTCTTACATATCATTGAACAAAAAAATATGTTATAGGGTACACTACAACCATTATTCAATGAAAACTAAAAACAAAGACAATCACTAGCTCTTAGTTAAGTTAAAGAGATAGTTAAGCTGTTATTCAATTTGCAAACAAAAGCACGAAATTTAACAAGTTTTCATTTCATCCATGTTAAACATAAATGTCTTCGGAATTAAAAAGCACCTTTCTCTTTCTGCTGCTGTGCTTCTTAGAAATTCTGTCCCTCTTATCTGCCAATTAGAGAATGCAGTCCAAATGAGAAGCTAAGTACTACCACAAAACATGATAACTTTACCACACATACCTTTAGAATGTCTAGACTTGCTACTAGAGTGATTTCTTCCTTGGGAAAGCTTACGAGCCCTTTCAGCATCTAGTTGAGCTCTGTACTCTCTCATCATCCTATCTGCATCTGCTTCCAATTCCCCTTTTTTTATTTCCTCTTCCTAGTCAATAAAATTCAAATAAAGTTAAATATATAATATCGTGAACAAACACAAGTTAAACACTGTTTATTGGCCTAGAAAATTGATATATAAAGTATTAAGCATTGATATTTAGGAAATAACCAGCAAAGTAGGGGAAAGAATGCAAATCCAAAATATATTAGCCACACCACAAAGAAGCTATAAAATAACCTAGAGAGGCAGGTCTTTGGCAAATATTTCCTTGGAATGGTCACGACAAACATGGCTTTCAGGGGACCCGGAGTAACTTAAACAATCATATATTAAGAAAAGCATGTAAGATTATACCTGATGGCCCCTTAATTAGCTAATGAGAAAGATAAAGTTTCTTAGCTGCCAGACTGCAAGTGTCCTTAATAGCTTGCTTTCAAAGTGCTATAGTAAAGCTAGCTTACAAGGCTGGCTCTTAGTTATGGTGCGGCCAAATGACAAAGAACTCCCTCTTTTTTCAACATTACAGTCACCTCTGTACTGTTTATCATCAAATGACAACGACCTGCCTTCCGCATAAAGGCAGTTAACGTAGACAAAACTTGTACATTTATGATGGCAGTAGCGCCTTGAGAAAAAAAGGATAGATAATACACAAAGGACTGGAATCTAATTTCCACAGAAAACTTTTAAAGCAAACATACTTCAATTGCATACGACTAATTTCAACATTTTATGTTACAGACAAGCTCAGATCCAACTAATTTATAGGGGATATCCATAGTCATGTGAAACCAAAACGGCAGAGGAGTGTCATGTGACCTTTTTGGGAGGTTAGTAGAATTTGTCAAGGGATTCATAATAACAAGATTAGTACGATGTACTAATAAATAGTAAAGGACATGTTTGGACGAGTTTCTTCAGAAGGATATCCAGGAGAGAAAAAAGAAAATGAAATTAACTTCTCCATAATGTACAAGTTAACTAATGTACAAGTTAAAAACAAAATTTTGGAGAAGTTATACGGGAGAGCATCTAGAAATTAACTTATGCACATAAGCTAATTTTCACTTATAGAGAGGTCAATTTCATTTTTTTCTTTTTCTAGAAGTCTTTATGAAGAAGCTAGTCCAAATAGACGCAAAACAGGCAACAATACTCTAAAAGACAAAAGCGAGTAGTCTGTCATATGGCCATATAAAGAGAAAAATGCATGTCTCAAACAAGAGAAAATATAATATTCTCACAATTTAATTAGTTAAATTAATGAATCCAAATAGCAAACAAAATAAAATAAAAAAATAAACAATGAATATATAGTATATTTTTTATAGGAGTAAAATAAATACAACAATGTACTCTATTTTCTTTATAATTTTTTCAGGTTACACATCTTAATTTCATGTTAAAAATTAACTCAGTTCACGAAAGAAAATTTCATAAGATCATACTATAAAAATCCTTGTTATTATATTATGTTACTTTTCATCCTTGATAAGAGGGATCTTTTGGTCATTTACTTTTTCTTTTTTTACCTCACAAGTTTTGGGGAAATCAACCCTGCCATTAATCTTACTGTCAAAATTAAAATGTTGATGACATCACCACATACAACATCAACAAAAATTGGCAGATCAACGATCTTTACATTGCCAAAAGGGTTTCATCAACATATGATGCCATCAGGAACCAATAAAAAAGTAGCATATTTACAGGGACAAAAAAAAAAAAACAACATTTTCAAGGACTAAACAAAAATAAATATTTGTAGGGACTAAAACATAAACAATTTATTTAAAAGGACTAGGGTAAAAATAACATACTTAATGTGGACGAAACTAGGTGCAGTTGATTATTATGAGCCATCTTTATAAAAAAGGTAAATTATGTTGATGTTAAAAATGAATAATTTAACCAATTTTCAGAATGCGTGATTGAGACCACCACAAATACACCTAATTATAAAGAAAGCCTAAACATGCAATGTAGTTTTTCAAGTTTATTTTGTCTTAGGTTTCTCTCAATCCATTGGGTACAGAATAATCTCTCTCAAAATAACGTGGTTATAGCTAGAGATATTAAAAAACAGGAAGCCTTGACTAATCCACAAAGTAAAAAGATAGTGTTGGGTTTGCCCTATCCATATTCCAAAATAGGCCAAAAACAAACCAACAGGCCAGTTTGGCTTGCAGGCTACACACTTCTTCGGCTTGGCTTGCCAAGCCTATATGTATTGAGTTTTCGGATTGGCCCATTTTGAAACCTCTAATTATCACTTTGGTGTCAATCACTCATTTGAAAATTGGTTAAATTATCATTGCAAACATTAGCATGATTTACCTTTTTCTAATCTCGTTCAATTGTCATAATTTCTATTATTATAAACATGATTTACCTTTTTGGCCCCTTTTTTCTTCTACTTTAAACATGTTTTATAAATGTTATTTATGACTTTAGTCCTTCTAAATAAGTTGCTTTTTACATCTCCTTACTAATATGTTTACCTTATTATTTTAGCCTATATAGAAGTCATTTTTAACTTTAGTCCTTTGTATGTGTGTCTGTGTATCATCTCTTGCTTTTAGTCCCAACAAATAAATTACATGTTTATTGTTGCCCTATAAATATATTAATTTTTTTCATTTCAGTCCTTGATGCTGTCATATGCTGTTGTGACACTTTTGGCAACATTCCAGATTTCGCTATTTTTTCTAACATGGCATGGGATGGCATCATGATAATGCAATCAAGGTTAACTTTGAAGGTCAAATTAGTGGCAGAGAGGATTTTCACAAACAAATTGTTCTAGGACTAAAGAAAAGAAAAAAAGGGGTTAAGGATAAAAACAAATATTTAAGAATGAGTTGAAAGTTTGAGTTCTGTAAATACTTAACACTTTCATTAAGTCTGTCGCCAATCAAATATTAAGGGATTTGGGGAGTGGGTTGTGGATATGTGTGGGGTTGCTGTCAGTTTAAAAATCTTAGGGTAATGAAATGTAATTTACCATTAAAAGAATCATATTCAGCCTTCCCCAATGAAGCATTGATTAATTTTTACAGAAGAACGTGAGCACAATATAACCATTGTGCTACAATGAGTAATAAAAATTAATACTTGTACAATGCCAAATGAAAAACATGGGGTTTCCAACAAAAATGTAATTATATTAGAAACAAAATGAAATAAATTTTTTAATGAAAACATGATGATATGAAAATGAGAAGGAAATGGAAAATAAACAAGTTTGTTTAGGAAAATGGGCCAAACTTCAGACACAATTTACTATTGTCTAATATATGAAGTCAAGAGTAGAGCACTTGAATGATGAGATAAACAACCCTCAAATTGAATACAGAGATGGTAAAGCATAAAATTGCTATAAACAAGAATATAGGTGAAGCAAAATTTAAACCAGTAATGACATGGATTGAAATAATAAAATAGCTAGAGTATGTAGCTTGGATACGATTGAGCAGCAAGAAAATTCAATTGATGTTTTTTAAATCAATTCATTCTGATTAAGAAACACAATGGAGAGAAAACATTCAAGGTTTTCAGAAGATTACCTTTTGTTTCTTTTTGTACTCTTCCCAGGTAATGGTATGAGAGGTGTTAAGGCTAGCCAAACGTGCTGCATGCCATTCTGGTGAATGAAATGAACCATCCACCTGCGACTGTCCTCATCAATATCGCTCCAGGGTAAAAGAGAAATATAGAATTGATCCAACATTCAAGCATTATAAAGCATTATCCTGTACCATAATAATACACGAGAAGAACGTAGACCATCATAGGAAGTGTTCCCATAAAAAAAATTCTATGCCTTAGTTATCAAATTTTCCACCAGGTCACATCAACAACAGAAAAAAAAAAAGAAATCCAGAATAGTTATGCAAGATTCGTGGATAAAAGATCCTTGTGCATGAAGTGTCAATTCATTGTTCACTTAGTATTAATGTTTTGAAAACGGACTGTGATCATGATTTCTATCTCAAGGCCAAGGCTCTTAAGTGCATTAAGTACAATGCGACCGCAACTGTAACCACATGAGCTGTATTTGTTCACAACTTTCTACAATATTATGAAATGCAATGAACCCCCTACTGTGAACGCAGCTTAAAACCTTGAACTTAGCATTGATAAGGTTTACTTCTACTAACAACTAAAATTTGTAAAGAATATATTAAACTAAAAAAGAAGAAAAAAGGTTATTTGTGATTCAAGCAGGGCTTTAAAGTATCAATGCACAAGTTATATTTTCCGAGCAAACTTAAAGCATCGGACACCTTTTCCACCCCAATTTATTCAACAATATTCTGTACGGAAGCTGGATATGACCCCAGAAAACGATTCTAAATGAGTAAATACTAGTCTAAAAGAGCAAGTTCTAAACTTCGCGTTGAGGACCGATGCTTTGAAACGAAAGAGTTCCCGATTGAAAAAGAGTCGGAAATTTTCTGAAATTAGTATTCGGGATGAAATCCTATTTGAGATTGCAACATATTAATTGACGAATACGGTAAATTGCGGGCAAACAGAGTCCAACAGTGTAAAATCCAGCACAAAAAACATTCATAATCATGAGGTGAACTACGATTAGAAATGCCGTAGGGGTTTCGTAGCACAAAGAGAGATCCGTGATGTGGAAAGGGTAAAGGCAGAAGAAGATAGGGATAATGTTAGGGCTAGTATTAGGGTTAGTATGGAAGGGTACAAACCATGCCGTCTTCAATCTCGTCGGGGCCGGCGGAGGCACCGCCCAACCTGGCTCTCTGCATAGCTTTGTAGGCTTGGTTTTTCCCCATTGTTACTCAGTGGATTGAACACAACACAATTCACTATGAGATCATGCAGATTGAAGCACCACTCCTCCACAGGAGTTGAACCAGGTTTCTTCAAATTAGGGATTCAATTTCCAAATCTTGAACCTCCTTCGGTTCCTTCTTTTGTTTCTTTGTTTGCTTGGTTGGTTCCTCTTTTATCGTTCTACTTCTCATTCAGATGCAGCAACTATACATGATGGGCCTTAACTTGACTTAAGACCCGATGGGTATCGTTTATACGGGCTGGATATACACACACATTTTGAGACATGGGAAAATGGTTTTCTCTTCCTTCCACCCCATGCTTTATTTGTGCACCTTTCATATTTTTAAAATTTCAATTTTTCCTTTTCTTTCTTTAATATGTTAAAAATAATGAAATATAATTTCCGATTAAAAATTCTAAAGCTTTTAAATGTCATGTCCTAAATCATGTAAATGGTGTTTGTTTTAAATTATTTTTTAATATACATTTTGAAATATGTTACAATGCTAATTTGTAATGATTATTATATAAGATATTTAATCATGTTTTGAAATGTGTGCGATAATATTCTAAATTATTCATTTTAGAGCACTCTTTGCTCTCTTATATGTATTATTCTTATATAATGATTATTATATAAGATATTTAATCATGTTTTGAAATGTGTATGATAATATTCTAAATTATTCATTTTAGAACACTCTTCACTCTCTTATATGTATTATTTGAAATGTACGATAATTTCTCACTACTAATTTTTAATGATTGTTATATAAGATGTTTAATCATATAAAATGTGTACAAATATGTTAGGTGGGTCACCAATTTATTGAATTCACACTGATTTAATTAATAAAATTAAGAAGGAGGTATTTTTTTATGGGTTTTCGGCCCATTATGCAATTCAAATATGCAACCCTTACATCAAGTTTATTATGAGAGAAAATAGAGTGAGAAATAGGGAGTCAGAAGTTGTGAGTACCTCTGGTGAGAAAAGAAAGAAGCCATCAAAGAGAGTGAAGAAGAAGAAAAGAGCAACCCATTTATCTTGTGTAAGTTTGTGCAGAGAAGCTACCTTGGAGAAAAGGGAAGATGTGAATGTAGATTTAAAGAATGTGGTTGATATGCATGAGACTCAAGTTGATAAACCAATTGAGGTAATTCCTCCTGAACCACTTGTAGACCCTCTTTCGAGAAGATCTGCTAGAGAAGACATCCTTCACAAAAATATTCCCCTCATGAGTTTGTGTTGTTGACTGATGGGGGAAAGCTTGAAAGTTATGAAGAAGCTATGTGGTGTAAGACCCGTGAAAATTAATTAATTAAATAATTAATTAATTAATAAATGCGGGTAGAAAGAGTCTTTATGGCATTAATTATTGTTTGATGTGACGTGGTAAAGTACTAGCTCAAGTGGGTTTGAGTCTTATGTATGCTAATTATGTGTTGTTGTTTTTTTATTTTAATGATATGTATGAGTATCGAATTGGTATTGTAAACTTACATTGATTAAAGTGTATCACTAAATATGATTTAGCATAGTGGTGGTGCTTTGGCCTTATGAGTGGAGGGTCATAGGTTCAAACCTTGTTGGACCTAAAGTAGGCTTTATTTTTGCTAATTCTAGCTTGGAGTGGAGTTGAAAGGGCAAAGGTAAAAATTAAAGGGAGGAGCAGCCAAAGGGCTGAAAAACCAGTATTAAACCACTGTAATTACCCTTAAATTTTGAAATGTATAACACCTCATTAAGGGTATTTTCGTGTTTTGAAGTAAGGGTTTTGGCTTGCGTGTGGTGAATTTTGGGTGCACAAGGGAGAATTGGTAGAAGGTTTGAGGAGGAGCATTCTATCTTCTCAATTTTTGACTAAAAACTCCAGGTTAGGGGAGTTGTTCCTTGCATGTGTGAATTTCATGATTTGTGTATGGTATTGTGCTATTGTAATCTCAATTGAAAACTGAATCGTATGAATTCGGGATTTTATAATGCATGATGTTTATGAATTGGGTTGGTTGTTATCGGTTGAAAAACCCTTTCGGTGATTGGTATTAAGGGGGGAGTTGAGGGTTTTTGAATGTTGGAGGTTTAGTGGGGATTGAATGCTCGAATTCTGGTATTTCTGATGAGTAGAAATTATGCTTCTGATGTTGCTTGCTATCTCTTTGTGTTAGAAGTGCTTAAGTGGTGTTTGGCATTGGTTTTGGGTGAATTGAGTGCGTGAACAGAGAGGGAACTCTGCAAGTCTCGCCCAAGCGAGTCCATCTCGCCTAAGCGAGAGTTGCAGAACCTCGGTTCTGTTCTTGAGTCGCGCTGCTCGCTCAAGCGACCTGTGTTGAAGTTGAGCGACAGAGACTCTCGCTTAGGCGAGAATGGCTCGCCTAAGCAAGGTCGCGATGGGGAGTTTGGGCCTTTTGAGCGCGACTTCTCGCCCAGGCGAGAAGTTTGAGTTCTGAGCTAAGGACACTCTCGCCTAGGCGAGAGTGGCTCGCCTAAGCGAGTTCACGAAGTTGAATTGATGCATTTCTCATTGAATTCTCGTTCAGGCGAGGTGTGTGTGTTATTTTGGGCGAGGGTATGGCTCGCCCAGGCGAGAGGATCTCGCATAAGCAAAATAATGTGGAGAAGCCATTGTTTTAAGCTTGCTCAGGCGAGGTAAACTAGCCTAAGCGAGGCTGAGGGCTTAGCTTGGGCGAGAGTCCCTGGCTTAAGCGAGTTTATGTGAATTGTCATGTTTGTATGTGCTTTATGCGTTGGTTTTGGCTACTCTTTCCTAAGTATAGGAAGTATATGCATGTGGTGTGGTGTTTTGGGCTTGAAGGACTAAGTCCAATAGGGGTCTGGATGTGCTTGATGGTTGGACGCATGATGGGCATGAAACTGGTTGAGTTCCCGTCGGCTACTAATGGGCGAAGAGTCCTTATTATGGTGATTAAATGCGTCGGGCGCACGATGGGCAAGGAACTGTTATGCTCCCATCGGCTACTATTGGGCGAGGAGTCCATAGTATGGTGATTGCGTGCGTGCCAAGGTCCAAGTTAAGAAGGCTTGGATGTTTTACTACAGACGAGGAGTCTGTAGGGCAGGACTATGAGCGGGATAGACTCATAGGTTTGGACCACGAATGGGATAGTTTCGTGGGAGCACAGTGAAGTCCCAAGACTTAGTTCATGTATATGACTCATGATTAGGGATGCCAAAAAAATCCGTACCCGCGGGTATCCACGGATAAAACCTGCAACGGGTAGGAAATGAATATTAAAAATGGATACCCGCTACCTGCGGGTACGAGTATTTTTGATACCCGCATGTTAACGGGGTGGGTACGGGTATCACAGTATCCGTACCCGTGGATACCCGTACCCGCTAAACTTTAATTAACAAAAGTACCCTCACACACATATATATATATATATATATATATATATATATATTAGTTGGCTTAATTTTTTTTAAGTTGCACATCTTGTCTTCTATCTTCATTCTTCAAACTTTAAGTATTGGTATATTGTCTTCTTCTAAGTACATCCCATGACATTCTTCTCTTTCCTTTATTTGAAATTGGGCATATACATCAAATCCTATATAAACAATGACGTTTATGGTATGCTTGTTGTCAAATGATGGAATCAAAATAAGAATACTTGACACGTGGCAATTAAGGTTTATTATTTGTTTATTTTGTTTATTTTTTAGGAATCAATTGGAGAAAATGGACTTTTTGATAAAAACACTAATTAAAAAAATTTCATTGGGTTGAACGTCATTTTATAAATACTTTTATAATTATTTGGATTTGTATAAACTTTAGTTTATTTGAACTTTATTTAAAATTTATGACACATATGTATTTTATTTCGTTTTATTTGAATTTATGATTAAATATTTATTTTTTAAATAATTTTGTAAATATCTGCGGGTACCCGTGGATACTCGCGGATATGAAAAAATAGGCGGGTACCCGCATAACTAGGGATGGCAACGGGGCGGGGCGGGGACAGGTTTCACTATCCCATACTCATCCCTGTAAAAAAATTCATCCTCATCCCCATACCCAAACCCAACGGGTATCAAACTTTTGTCCCATCCCCATCCCCACCGGGTAACAGATATAATCTCGTACCCATACCCCTACCCATTTACTTACTACTTTAATATTAATTTTAACTAATTTTTATAAAATAATAAAAATTACGGTAAAGGAAACATAATATTATCAAATATTCAATATTAGGAGTATGGTTGTTTCTTTGATATCAAATACTTTGAAATAAATTATAATTGTTTACATTTTAGATTAGAATACCAAATAAAATTTAATGAGAAC
>Ga0209589_1008263_pt1 | contig 16312 bp, 11 predicted proteins | sample CowpeawhiteBW_FD_187525 | JGI IMG/M metagenome (GOLD analysis project Ga0209589, IMG submission 187525) | Root nodule microbial communities of legume samples collected from California USA - Cow pea white BW (SPAdes) (version 2) | ecosystem: Host-associated > Plants > Roots > Nodule | place: USA... | reverse complement strand
TCCTGGAAAAAAAAAAAAAAAAAAGTGTAACCATAATGTGTTTAACTAAATATGGGAATTACAAATCAAAAGAGCATACTTGACAAGAAAAGGTACAGAAGAATGGAGTTACAACACCAAGATATATTAGTCAAATATTTATCATAGGATCATACTAAAAAGCTATGTCCGATAAAAGATGAAGTATACCAAACTAAACGGGTAAAATAACCTAACATGTAACTTGCAATACAACAACCGATATCTCAGGAGGCCTAAAAAAGATACAACCATAAAAGGAGCATTTGTAAAACATCACAAAGTGCTACATGAACTGTTCAAATCCTAATAAAATCTCACGGCAACTGACAACAATAAAGATTCCATCATTTCTTTCCCATTAATACAAAGGAACTCTTAGACATCCTTCACGCAAAGCCAATTTTTACCAAAACACCAATGATTTGCTCACCTATCAAATTTTTTACAATGTAAATATATTTTCTGGAGCAAAGATGTTTTTACAATACACTGGATTCTTTTTCTCTCCTTATTTTTTACTTCTCTCAACCCAACCAACTTCAAAATCTATCCATTTTCTACTCATTATCTTTTCCCATGTATTTCAAACTACGTTCTTCAAAAATCTTCATCTAAACAAAGCTTAAAGGTCATTCCATAAAAAGGAAACTACCAAGCAATGCATAATAAAAGAAATGAGAACCGGTTTCAGAACTCAGTCTGTACATCACATAATAGTGGAATTCCATAATGGACTTGTCTAAATGGAGCTTTATTGCTGGAAGTGTGACACTGAAAATAGAATTTACATGAAAATAGGATTTACAATCACCCCGGCTTTTCCCAGATGCACTAGCCCTGACTTTTCCTAGATATCCAGATCCCAAATTTTCGAAATGCCTGGCCTCAGCTTTTCCCAAATGCCTGGCCTCAACTTTTTCTAGACACACGGGCCCTTCGATCTAAATGCACTGGCCAGGACTTTTCCCAGATGTACCAGAGACCTGAATTTGCTCTGATGCCTTGTCCCAGCTTTGTCCCAGAGGCACTACCATTGTCTCCGTCAAAATGTCATTTTTCAAGTTTAAAAAGTTTGGGTCCCAAATAACCTGCTTTGCTTGCCATGAACTTTCTGAATGATAATTATTCCAGCTATCCAGCAAAACTGTTTCTCTCCAACTTCTCTAGTATCTCTGAGCTCATTTTCCAAGTATTGTTTTCAAAGAGCTTGATTTTGTTTTTTTAAATTTCTAATTCGACTCATGATCGCTCCACCTATCTAGATTTTCTCTCCAGCTTCTCCAGATTCTGTGCTGATTTTCCAACTATTGGTTTTGAAAGAGTTTGATTTTTATGTTTTTAAATTTCAAATCACACTGATGATGATCATTCCAGCTATCTAAATAAGCTATTTTCTCTCCAATTAAGGGGATGCTCTTAGCTGGAACTTCAGAACTTGACTCTTCTAAGTTATAACTCAGCAACCAACCATTCTCCATTTAATTTCTAGCCCAAACTCCAAAATCGGATCAGCAATTTCTTCTATAGAAAGGATTCTGAATTTCCTGATTCCAGCGCCCTATGTTGAGTAGCTTCATTATTTGAGATCCCAATCCCATTTTTACTGTGATTCCCCACCAAAAACTTGCATCATGGTTAACGGTGGATGGCTATTAATGGCAGTAAGCCAAAATAACGCCTATACTAAAAATATAAAACACAAAAAAAGAACACTAAAGCCAAATACAGAAGAGTAACACGGAACAAAATAGAGGGCACAGAATGCAAAATAAGAACAGAGCATTAGAGCCAAAAAAATTGGAGGGCAAAGTGCAGTGTAGCTGCATTGTTGAGCTTCCACTCCAATCTGTTACAGAATCTTCCCGACTGACAGCTTACAAATGTCTCCAATTTGATATTTACCAAAATTGCAAGCAGCAGAACCAGGTAAATATTGGCAACTACAACTAGCCTTTTTGACAGAATGCACAATAAGAACAGACCATTAGAGCTAAAAAACATGGAGGGTGGAGGGGTGAGGGCAGCGTAGCTGCATTATTGAGCTTCCACTCCAACCTTTTACAGACTCTTCCTGACTAACTTACATTGCATGTCTGCAATTTGCTATTCACCAAAATTGCAAGCACTAGAACCAGGTAAATATTGCCACTACAATTAGCCTAGGAGGAGAAAGAGAAATAGCATGCTCAGTGTAGAAAAGCAAAGTATTAATTTTAGGAGCTTTAGTTTCCAGTTGTTTTAGTACTTGTTGGAAATCTCACAACAACTAGAGATAAAACCTATTTACAATATAAAAATAGGGTGCAAACATCATCTTACAAGTTGGTTTTGTGAGGAAGAAATAGGCTTTAGCTCACTTCTTAATATGGTATCAAAATTGAAAATCAATTTGCTTCTACTGCTCAACTTGAGTAGATGGCACGTTACTCCCGTCTTGCTCAAGGTGATCTTGGAAACCTTGGCCAAGGAACCATACTTGAATTGAGGCATACCAAGAGAGATAATTTTTCCCATTCAGCTATTCAGAGATAATGGTCAGAATTCCAGAGGAGACAACAAGTCCAAAGGACATTTTCATAAGAAAAAACCAATAAAAACAATGAATAGAAAACCCTAGGTTTGATTAGAAACCCTCTAAGACATTTCATGCTGGAAAAGGAGAACCCAGGGTTAGAACAACAATGAGGTCTTGTGAAACCCTTTGAAGGATGCACGTTGCTGCTATGGTAAGAGGAGGGCGACGTGTGGACATCACATGCCACACAACAACGAATAGAAAGTGAGTGTGCGTGAGGTGTGGAGTAGAGTCTACTTCCAAGACTGGCAGGGTTGGCAGTCGCATGGAGAGATGCTCTAATCTGGGCTCTAATCTGGTGGTCACAGGAGAAATTTGTGATGGTAGACGGCAGAGGACAATGGCACATGGTGGAAAGAATATCAAAGAAGATGGAGTTCTTGGTGTTTCCGTGCAGTTGGCATATGCAGTTGCGGCTCTATTCTTGGGCTCATGTTGGGACACATGGCATTGGTGTTGTTCTCTGAAGCTAAGGGTTTTATTGAATTCTATCACAAAAAATTGGATTCTTGGAATGCACAATCTTCAAATCATAATCAAATCATAATATATAAGTGGGTACCCACCTCACCTTAGGAAGCCAATTTTGTAAGGTTCAGTTAGACTTAAAGTCTACTTTCTATGTACATCATCAAATGAAAGCTAAATGTCTAATCTTATCCAAAAACTTATTTGAAGGGTTACGCTGAAAAATGTGCAGTTACCCCTCCACTTCAAATGAACCGAACTACCAAAGTGGAGTAAATATTGCACGTTGCTGCATAAATAGGGCCAATTTAACACATAAGAAGTCCATAAAAAATGCAGAGTATAAGATGCATTCCAAGTAGCAAGCATTGACATGAGTCACATTATAATGGAACTGCATGACATTGCCATTGGAAACAGACAAGCATGAAAAGTACAAAATTCCAATACTAGCTCAATGCATACCATTGGTATACCCATAGCCTTGAGATCTTCGTCATTCATATGATTGAGTGCTGTCATATCAACCTGAAAAACAGGTTTTGCACAGAAATATTAGACCTTGATGGTCAAATAAAAAACCAGTCAAGGCAATGAACTTTCTCTAATGGCAGAAAAAAGTTAAAAAGATGTATAGCATACTTCTTCAGCCTGAAAAGTAATAAGGTACTTTTCAAGACCCACGGACTGCAAGAAGTCATCAATTGAAGAATCAGCCTGTAAAACAAGAACCAGAATTTATATCTTTTAATTTCCCATTATTTAGTAAGAGAAGGTTAACAATTGCATAAAGAAATATGGGGCAAAATCTTTGCCAAGTATGAACGTAAAAATTAAAACTAAAAATTTACAAAACACAACAAAAAAATTAATTAAATACATACATGATTGAACACAAAGTGGCCACCAACAAGTAAATTAAGGGAGTGTTTTTTTGGAATATGGATTTAGGGGAGTGGATTTGAGGGGAAAGAGAGGTGAAATTGGGGTTCTTGGATTAAGGGAAAGGTGGTGAGGAAGGAAGGGATTTGAGATGAAAGTTTATGAAAGTTAGTGAGTGATGTGATGGATTTGATACATCATACATTAAAAAAATGTTTAATTGTAAAAATGGAAGATTACCAATTTACCCTTGGTTATAAAAGTAACTTAAAATAAAATTTTAACTAATTTAAATTTTAACTCCTGTAAACTAATTAATTTTAGCTTCTGTAAACTAATTAATTTTAACTCCCTAAATATGTAAATAAAAATACATGACATCAACAGTGAAAAAGAGAAAACACTCGGGCCAAATATCTAATTATATAATGTGTGTGTTGTCTTTCTCCCCTATTCTCTGCAGTGGAGCGAAGATCACATCCACTCTGCCCCACAAATCATTCTGCCCAAATAATTTCAAATCGCCTGATCCAAACAACACTTCCCACCCGGATTTCAATCCTCTACTACAGTAAACATCCGGAAACAAACACAGGCCAACAGCTTAACATCTGAAGCTACCAGTATCTTGAAGTAAATTTGAAGAGAATTATTCATATCCACCATTATAGTACAAGAACACGATCTAGTGTATATATCTCAACCAACAAGAAAGTGTGATTGAATGCCAAATCAGAGCTACCTTTCACCTCCTTCCACCAGAAATATCAAACAATACCACTACTATAGTAAATGTTGACTTCGACAATACTACAACTTACCAGCAGTACCATATTTTTACCAGCATATATCAGTCCTCATTATGTGCAAAATTACTCTGACAAAGGTCATGTAATTTCAATTATCTCCCCGTTTTTAAATTGTGACATTTTAGAAGTTCAATCAATTGGACTATCATAATCAAATATGGATGAACTTAATTTTCACTAAATTAAATGGTTAAAATATCAGTTCATATATAATATATAATTTTTTTATATTATATAAATGAAATATTATAAAGTTATGTCTATAGTAAAGTGAACTTGATTGTTATTCCTAGTAATTTTCTAAAGAATATTTATACTCTACATTCATCCAGTCTTGTTGCACACACTAGAGGCCACCTATGCATGTACCTACTCAAAGAACTATGAAGGAAGAAATTGAAACAGACTCCAGATCAGTTCTTCAAGCATAAATGTCCTAGCATATCACCAAATGCATCACCAGTTTAACCGGAAATGTAATAGGAAGTACAAATGTGATCAAGAATAGGTGATGATCTGACATTACATACGATAAGAGGCAGTCAAAACAAAAAGTTCAAATTGACAATTAAAGCCATGACATGACAAGAATAATACCTTCCGTGACTTTTTAGGAGCTGGGTCAGCTGGCCTTTTGATCTGCGCTGCAGGGGCCTCAACACCAACACTTTTACTGCTTGGTTTAACAGCTTTTGATTTTGGCGGATCAACACTGGTAGGTTGTACTGTCATTGTCCCTGATAACCTTTCACGGAGATCCCGCATCTTCGGAGCATAACTCTTTCCACTCTGAGATGCAGGTTGAAGACCTTTCCTTTGAAGCTTGAGGCGCAGATCTTGAGCACTAACCTTCCGATCTTCACAATCACAAGCCATTAACAAACAGTCAAAACCCATAAAAAAAACTATTGGCACCCAATAAATCTAGCAACAAATAGTTGCTTATATGAGAATAACTTTATCCATACTAGTGATCCGTGGTTCATCATCATCAAAGAGATCATGTTCCCACTTATCATCTTGCCTCGACCTGTAATTTAATAAGGAAAATTTAATTTTGATTATATCATTAAGTCATAATCGGAACAAACATGCAAAAAACTGATGTTCATGCTAACTAAAGCATTTTAAGTACCCAATCAAGTACACTGAAAAAGCAGATGAACGAAACTTGGTTTCAAACAGTGTTTTAAATCCTGGATAGGAGAGCGTAATGGTTGATCCCAAAAACACTAAAGCATATAGTGGGACAACCACTCTTCTATGTATTTTTTTATTTGGGATGACAATAGTGTGCTATAGCACCGGGATAGTGCTTTAGCAGGGCAGCCCTTGGTTGCTGTGGACACCTCCACGTGGAGCATGTTCTGAAAAAGAAGTCTTTAAAATAGGTTTTATGGGTAGTGCTGGAGGGCTCTTTCAGAAACACTTTTTATGTTCAATATATAACAAGAACACTTCACATAACCATGCATTAGATGAATTAAATATGTAACAACTTATTAAATGACAGAATCATAAATAGATATCTACCAGTCGACAACTCTTCACAGAAACATAGTTATTCAAATATAAAACCAAGCAAAGAAACAGAATGAAGGTTGTGGGAGAAAGAAAAAAACTTATAAAGCAATAGGAAGCAGATGTGTACAGGAGCAAAACAGCTCTTTATTTATGTATGACAAAAGTTAAAATACACCCATGCAGATACAGCAGCCTTTTGAGGCATCAAAAAAAGTCAAACATAGTCTCCAAAAGGGAGAGAAAAAGTGCGATCAGAAAAAAAGTTGGTCAATAAAACCAACTTTTTTATTGAATATAAAAAAGATAAATAGTCAGTTCAGTACACCATATGACATAATTTATTTTTAATACAATAAGAAAAAAAAAATAGATGTAATACAAAAACTTTAAGTTCATTAATCTTATTTGAACTTCGTTAACGGTTGAGGTAATTGAGCATGTGTTTGGTCTTCAAATAATTGTCACATGTTTATTCAGAGAAAACTAATGTTAATATGTAATTAATGTTGAAGGAAACCACTAAGTATTTTAAACATACAAAATAAAAGGTAAAGGGTAAAAGGCTTCTTTCAAGGTTAATTACATATTAACATTAATTTGACTTTTCAATAAACACAATAGCAGATACTAAAGACTAAATGTGTGCTCAATTACCACATTCATTAATGGAGTTCAAACAAAACTAAAGGAATTAAAGCTTTTATACTAAGTTTATTCTTTTTTTCTTATTGTGCTAAGAACAAAATATGACAATATTTATTGTAATGAACCCATATACTACCTACCAGACCTAATTTAAAGGTTTTTTTAGAAGATGCTGTAGTACCGCTATGTTGGCTGATTCAGCCACTATTCTGGCAGCTCTCTCCACCACAACACTGAAATGCTTCGGTATGCAGGTGTCCACAGCGGCCAAGGACTGCTCCACCCCACTAAAGCAATATCCTGGCACTATTCTTTTCTCATCCTTGGTTTCAACTTCCCATATAACCATAGGTTAATTCTGACTACAATTCTTGTAACTTTGAAATTACAATGCTAACATATGATATGGAATTATTTCTATGAGCATCCAATATAGCACCCTGAATGCATAGTAAAACTTGCCAAATAATCTAATTTATGTAACTTTTATGTGCAGAATGATCAGGTAAAAAAAAAGTAATATTCTGAGTATATACAAAAGAGAATGCAGTTAACCAAAACAGTAACCCACAAATGACCTAAACCTGTACATGCCCAATCTGAGGCATAAGTTCATCATGGTTGAATATATTTACGTGAAAAAAGAAACAAAATAAATTTGAAATATCCTCCACACAAGTCAGACATCTAATAATACATCAGACCAGAAAAGAAAAAATAGTCAATTCACCTAATATTTTGCAACTACGTCAACTCTTAATCTGCACTGCAGTATCATTTAACCAGAAATCTATAATTTTCAAGGGATTAGTGACAGATACCTCACATACTACTAAGTTCTGACAAAAAATAAAGGGAATGGCAGTGGGTTTATGACTCATGAGCAAAGGTCAAGAGGAAGGGAACAACAAAGTCTTATCTCTCTACGTGAGGTATGATGTATAGATCACATGATGTCATTTGGCTAAGTAAAAGACCATAGCTTCAGTCAGTTTATATACCATGAGATCCCTCTTTACCACTTCCTTTAGTACCCTTTTGGCCACCCTCTCCTCCTCTTCAAAGAACTAAAAAAACTATAAACTACTCTTCTATGCCAATCTCTACTCATACATAATCTTTTCGTACCCTTTTTTTTCTTGTATGATCACACATTTGTCTTATAACATTTTCTACGACCTTTTTCTCTTGCCCCTTTAAAAACTTGTCCTTGAGTTTGGAGGTACTTTGAGGTCACAAATAATTCTTGATGCCTTTCTTCATTTAAGGCATCTCACTCGGGCATCCTATGTTTGACATCCTCATTAATTCAACATCAGTTTGTAGTATTTACCACATATTTAAACCTAGAAACACACATTACAATATCTTTTCCCATTTTTTACTTGTCACATTCATGAAAATTTCTAGTGACCACCCAAATATATGGCAGCAGAGCAGTGATAGCAGCACTATAGAATAATGGCATTTCATAAATTCTAAAAATCCACTATTGTGACTCCAGTGTGGTTCAGCTTCCGTGAAAATGGCTATTATGGTCACAATGTAGGGCATTGAATTGTTCGGTTCTCCCCTCCAAATAACTACTTCTCAAGATCCCTGAGTACGTGAGTATTATCAAATGGTACGAAAATTGGTTGTTAATATATCAGAAAGGGCTTATGAAGGGTTCTAACAGATGGAGGATTCTAACCAACAGTATGCTGAGTAAAGTGTTGAAGAGTCACAAAGAGGTCAGCTTAAAGGGGCATTGTTATGATAGGGACTTGGATATGGGAGAGGAAGAGGGCAATGGAGTAGGGAAGAGCTATTGGGTGACCTCTCTATTAACTGTGACAAAAATAACTATTTAGACAAACATGGAAAGAATGTTCCATGTGATCTGCGTAATTTACATTCATCAAATGAACTCAATGTAGAACTCTTATTTTCATACAGTTACATCTAGGTAGCTGTTAAAGACTGACAAATATAGGAAATATCTGGATGATCAGCAGCTATAAGAACTAGCACACTTTCCCCTCATTAACTCAGGGTGGCAAAAAGAACCAAAACTGATCATACACCCTAGTCTGTATATAGAATAACATTTATGATCATAGTATTTCATGCTTTTAATGGATGGGTGATGGACATTGGGGGTGTGGAAAAGGAAAAAACAAAGAGAAAGAAAATGGAAAAAGAATTGTTTTGAATTAATAAAAAAAGAGAGTAAGAATGAGTGAAATGTGATATATATTGCCCATAATTTAATTCTATTTATTATTATAAATAAAAATATTAACACCATAATCAAATATGTTTCCAAAGACTATATACTTACGACATAAATACCATACCAATCCAACCCATAATCTTTTCAGAAGCTAGTTCAATCAAAAACGGGAATTATCTAACCTCTACATGCATCCCAATCACAAAGGTGGCCAACATGCGGTCAAATCGAAAATCACAACCGAATTTAAAACCTCGCCAAAAGCATAAAAAATCATCACAAAAACACGAAGTAAGAATTGCAAACCTCTTGCCGGTGATTTGACGCTGTTGCTGGTGCCGAGTAGGGCCACTGATACCATTCCCATTTAGGCGTTCCTTCACGGACCTCCGCCCTCCATTCTCCACGCGATCAGCGTACATTTTCCGCGATTCACTCGGTTCAAAATCGGAAGAAGAATCAACCTCAAACCTATCAACCCTAATCTCGAAGCAGAGAGAGAGAGAGAGAGTAATACGCAATGGAAGTGACAAACGCAAGGCTCGGTGAGGAAGGTGCAGGGTACCACAATGCGGAAGCGTGGCAGATAATGCAAACCCTAACACCCCTTTTTGTTCGTCGCGAAAGGGTGTTGAATTCTGAAAGGAAAACAATGACACGGTTTTTTCTGAGGAAAATGGAATTTAAAGGAAAAGGAAAAAAAGGTTCAGGATTGGAGAATCGGAAAAGTTGAATGCCTGTGCCTTTGTGTTGAGAGAGGTTTTGTTTTTGCGAAGAGAGAAAATAAAAATTGTTGGGAACGAAAGATGAAAGGGATCCTCTAGATTTCGGGTTATTTGTTTTGGCGCCCCCTGGGGAAAACATTGCAAACGACAGCGTATCACACTAGGGAAAAATAAAAGCGTAAAAGTGGTGTTTGGACATAATCAACTCGTAAAACCCGTAACTCGATCGAGAAATGGACCTTGAAATTTTAACTGGATTATTTAGTTGATCTAATTTAATCAATGGATTAAGCAGGTTTTAGTTGTGAACCTATGGGTTTTCTTAGTTTTTATATTTTTATATAAGAATATTAAAAAGTAAGATATGCAAGTTATGAAAAGTAAAATTAAATATGTGTATAAGTTAAGTGTGCTTTTATGGTCCAGTAATTGTTGAATTGTAATATAAAATCATAGAAAAGGGAAATATGACGTTGAAAAATGTCTTTTTAATAACTTAATATACTATTTTGAATAAATAATTTTTATTTAAGAACTTATAATTATATTTCTAAAATGAGTAAAAAACTTACATTTTAAATAACATTGGCTATTATTTTAATCCTCCAGTTATACACATGATAGCAAAATTGTTAAATAAATTTGGAGCCAAAATAATCATAGTTGTAACACCCCATTTATTTAATAAAACTAAATAAAGGATATGTCACACAATATAATATAAGAAGTGAGGATAAAAGAGTATAACGTCACTCCTACAGATATCCCAATTGCATTGCTTAGAGGACAAACAAAAGAGATACACCACGATGTCGGGTACAAAGTGAAGTAGGAGAATGAAAATGACTTAAACCAATTTCCGGAGAAAACAATACATGGGCCTTAGCCCTAAATGAAGAGCCCAAAGGCAGAAGTCAACCCAAAGACTAAGCAGCGGAACCATCACCTCCCTGTTGACCATGGGTGTTTCCCGTATTTGCTCACATCAACAAGTTGATGATCATCGCAAAAGAGAGTACCACACAGCAGGACACACAACAAAAACAGAAGGGTAAGCTAGAGCCAAAAGTGGTTTTATCATGCAATCAGATATGCTTTCACAGTCAATTATACATACATCACTCAAGCATGTTATGACCTTCCAAAACAATACACTAAGACTCGACTTATCCGGATACATATAACCTGGTCGGATTCAGCGGATGCTTGCACTTGTGGTGGATACCTCTGCTCACCCTCGAGCTATGTGTTACAAGTGTTACAATGAATCAATTTTCCCTCACCACAAGATTAGCCCTTAATGAATTTCAGGCTTCCTGCTACTCTCACCACAGGAGTTAGTCCGCTCTAGGTGAGACTAACTGACTCCTTAGAGTGTCAGGATGCAACCTTACCTTGAATCCTTACCTAGTTATACAGATGGGGCACCACCATGGGCACCCACTAACAGGGGCCATGGGATTACGTTCCGACCACTGAAGCATGACCCTGAAAATCTCACCTAGAGATCCCAAGGAATTACGAACTGACACGGACCAACATTCTTAATCAATCAAACAGATTCAGCATACATACACACACACACACACACACACACACACATATATATATATATATATATATATATATATATATATATATACACACACACACACACACATATATATATATATACACACACACACCATTCAAGGCCATACCAATACCTAAGCACACTTAAGCATCCAGTATTAATCATATTCTTAGGAAATTCAAACCAATAATCATGAGTAACATATATCTCTAGCTACAGACCTCCAATTCAAATCTTCACCATTCAAAGTAAAGAACCACCTGTTGTAGATCACCTGTCAAAATTTCACCTAAATCGAACAGTTAACGAATTGGGAAACACAATTTTACAAAACTACACAAATTAGAAAAATCGTAGTCGTCCAACGGCCAAATCTTGCTGCCTTGTGAAACAAGACCAGAGACCTGGCGCCTAGCAGTAGGAAACCACCACCCGACAGTCCCTACTGCGCGAAAAATCCAAAAAATAGCGTTTTGATGAAAAGATAGCTATTCCACACCTCCAAAGCATCCAAATACTTGATCTACTCATGCAATTTATAAAGCACACGTACAAAGAGATTACATAACTCCTCAAAACACCAAAACATGTCACAAAAATCGACCACAATTATAGAACTAGAAAAATCCAATTCGTGTGGCAGTGTGGTTTCGACCCTATTGCCAGGCAATTCATCACTAACCCAAAAAAACAACATAGAATTCATGCATCGCCTGACGTGCCTTCAATGCCACCAGGCGGTTTCTGGAAAATTTCCAAAAACCCGAAAACAGTGGCACATGAAAGTAGAATAGGCATCCCAATCATACAAAATACCACGAAAATGATACCAATTAACATAAACAAACATAACAGCTCCCCTAACCTGGTTCTTCTTACTCAAATAAAAAATGCTAGAGTTCATTTGCACCACAATTGATCAAACTTGTATTCCTTCCCTCACCCTTGCAGAAATGGCCCCAAGTGTCCTTGGTTCAGCCTCTTTGTGTCAGAATACTCTCCTCTAATCCCCACAAGTTTACAGTATCAAAAACTCACCTTATCACCCTTCACTCTCTTCTTAACTAGGCCTTAATTAGGAGTGATGATGGGAAAACGAAAATTAATAGAATTTTAATTGATGAACATTCAAAGGCCATTAATAAGTAGTTTCCTAACCCTTCCATCTGCTCCTCAAGACGGCTTGGGTTTCTGACCCTTCCCATTCATGCCAAAAAAAATTTTAGCAAAAAGGAACCTTATTTAGCTTAAATTAAGGTTCAAACACACAACCACCTCATTGTCAAGTCAATGCACAATCATTCAACCAATTCATGTTTCATGATAATTCTTATACATCTAGGAATTTATAATCACTTGTCATGATCAAGCATATCGTTAAAAATAATAAACTAATAAAATAACATATAAATAACATACACATGACTTGAACCCAAAACCTCTTACATAACTAAGTACTCTCAACCACTTAAGCTACTACTACCCGCATTTATTAAATAATTATTTATTTAATTATTTAAATTTCTAGAGTCTTACATGTTAGACAATATGCGGTAGACAGGGTCCTCGAAATGGTAAATAACAGGCGATAACATCAAATGATATCACTAGACAAGTCTTAGTAAACAATTTATTAGATGATACATTGACAAGATAACTTCAACAATATGTTGCCAAGACGACCTGTTTTTTTTATCATATTCTATTTTCCATCTTTAAGAACACTTTATTTCTTCTTCAAGTTTACGATCTTAGCTACTCTTAGCCACTAGAAAATCTCCAATTTAGTGATGCTTACATCATCTATGAGGTCATTAAATGATTAATCTGTGTATCATCTATAGACAATTTTATGAGCTTGCTTTCAGTTCAGCTACACAAAGCAAAGTCAAAATGCTCAGGAAACATTTGTGCATTTCATCATATTATCAAAACCTAATTTTCAGATAACTCATCAAGTCATTTAGGAAATTTTTGTAGACTAGACTCTCAAATTAGACTTGTCTAACTACCATCTATCGTATTTAGTCTACCTAGAAAATCTACGTCTAACATGACTTACAAACTAATTTTAGTGAATAATTTGATTTAAAGCTCATTTTATCCCATTTAGACAAATGCCAATTAAAACATTATCGTTAAACTCAATTATACCTCAAGATAACTAAGATTAAGTGTTCTAAAAGTGAATAAAAATGTAGTCATCAATTTGAAATCAATATAACTCTCTCATTTCAAAATCATTTTACATAAGATCAAAACATAAGTTTTTAAAATCTTTTTAGCTATTAAAATAGAGTCGAAATTGTTCTTGAAGATTTCTTTTTAGACTAATGTCGCAACCAAAATTGTGAGGGCTGAATAGACACTAAAGGAAAAATAATTTTTTCATTTTCTTAAATTTCTTATTATATTTTTAATATTAAAATGTCATTATTTTTAATTGTCATTTTCATTTTGTTTAGGTGGGTGTGTGAAGAGGTGGAGTTAAATTAAAAGAAAGACAAAGATGGAATAAAAACAATGAGGGGTACAAAGTTAATAAAATACGTGATGTAATAAGTAATTAATGTGCTGGTGAGTGTAGTATTAACGAGAGAGATTGGTGACTGAGGGAGAATGACCAATGGCGATCTTGACTAAAAGTTTCGGAGGAGTCAAAATAATATATTTAATATTTATATATTTAATCATTGTTATTAATGTAATAAAAGTGCATAATTTAGTATTTAAATCTACTTGGTTGTTTCTATTTATAAAATTGATAGTTTTGAAGTTGTATTTAATATGAACTCTATTTTAAACTAGTTTTTCTAATTTCAACTCTTCCATTTATTAGATATTTCTTTCCATATTTGATCACACATTATTTTATTACGATAAAAATAATTAAAATCAAACTCCTTACTTGGTAAAATTTTAAGAAAGGGTTCTTCAACCGAAACAATTGGATTATTATTATCATTATACTTATAAATATGCGAATGAGTTAATCTAGCTTATTTCTATCTTTAGGTGTAAATTTCCTTTTATCATTTTAAAAAAATAATCTATTCTTTAATTCTTTATCAATATACCTATTTTTTTAACGAACAACAGTTTAAAATTAAAAATAATTTATCATAAGCGCACCAAAATGTTTGTTTAATTGTTCCTATTTAAAAAAGATAAAGAATTGAATAAATTAAATGATTGAGCTATATGTTTGGGTCTCTAGTAGGACTGGAGTTTCGAAATTATTATAAGCAAAACATGAATAGAAAGCTTAGAAAAACAAATTCACTTGTGTTTGTTTGGACTTTCATAATAAAACTAAAGTTTTGAAATTATTATAAATCTTGTATTTAGCCAACAATTCCAAATAGCAAAATTTATTAGGTTAAAATATTTTAATGCAAGAAAATATTAAATTAATTTTCAAATACGTAAAATTAAATAAAATATTTCATTTGTATATAATTTTTTTTATTAAAATAAAGGGGGGCCAAGGCCCCCTAGAGCTTAAAGAAGCTCCGCCATTGAGAATGATGAAAACTGGGGTGTAGTATTGTGCCTTTATACATGATGAGAAGTGTTAAAACAACATGTGAACTAAGAATACACTATGAGAGGTAACAAACATACCAATAATTCTACACATTGTAGTGAGGAACTTACCTGTCAGTGACGGATCTTGACCAATATTGTTGGGAAAGTCAAAATAATATGTCCAAAATTTATACATTTAATTATTATCATTAATATAATAAAAATGAATACATAATTTAGTATAACGATAACTAAACAAGAAATAAGACTACAAATATATGGAAGAGTTGAATTTGTATATCTATTTAAAAAAAAGACTAAAAAATAATTTTTCATAATCTAATAAAAAATTGAGAGACATAAATACCAAAAGAAAATTTGATGATAATCAAACCACACTTAAGATCCAGTTATAAAAAACACACAGTACAATATTTTTTCTTCTATGTTCATAAAATAAAAAATTAATATACAAGCTCATTAAATAAATTATTAAACTAATATTTCACTATCATGTGATACAAGAGAGAATTACCTTCTCCTTTATTTCTTCAAGAATGGAAGACAACAACTTACATATAGTTTTTCACCTAATTTATTCTTTTCCGTTGTTCCAATCTTGTTCCAAGATATTGTTTTCACTTGTTTATATTTCTTTTTGAGTTCTCATATTTTTTTGAATAGGATTTTCATGTTTAATGTAGTAACATGATGTTACTAGGTCAGCATACTAATATTGTAGGGTTCAAGATTATGTGTCTTGAGTTGTTTACTCTCAACGTATTAATTGTATGCTTATAAAACTTTAATTGTTTTGGTTATATGCTTGTAAAACTTTAATTTTAGTATGAATTTGACCGGTGTGGTTGAGCAAATAATATATTTTTTGGATAGAGTAATTCAATATAAAATTCAACTATCCACATTTCTCTATCTCTCTAAAACATTCCATTCTTGATAATTTTTTTTTATCTTGTTTATGTGAATGTAATTGAAAGTAATCAAATCTTACAATTAATCGGTTATCATTATAAACTTTTGAAAAAAATTATTATAGACCAATTCACCTCCTCTTGAACTTAACCCTTTAAATCTAATATAAATAACTATTAAAGGAAACTCATTATTGAATTATTAAAAGATTCTGTTTTATGTAGATTTTTAATCCTTTTCACTCTCATAAATATAATCAATTTAATTAATTTTATATATAAAAAAAAGTTAAATTACTCTTTTGGTCCCTCTATTTGTCATGAAATTTCATTATGGTCCTCAAGTTTTTCGTTGTCTCAATTTGGTCCTCATTTTCTTAAAAATGACTCAATTTGGTCCTCACCGTTAACTTTG
>Ga0209589_1008260_pt1 | contig 16320 bp, 4 predicted proteins | sample CowpeawhiteBW_FD_187525 | JGI IMG/M metagenome (GOLD analysis project Ga0209589, IMG submission 187525) | Root nodule microbial communities of legume samples collected from California USA - Cow pea white BW (SPAdes) (version 2) | ecosystem: Host-associated > Plants > Roots > Nodule | place: USA... | reverse complement strand
AGCTTAAAAATGGAAGAGATGGAAGAGAAAGAGATACAAAGAGGAAGATGGAGCTGTTCCCACAAGCCCTAGCACTCCTCCAAGCTCTCCAAATGTGTTCTTCGTGCCTCCAAAATGCCAAAGATCCGATTCCCTCCGCGAAAACAGAAGAAAAAGGGGTCACTTGACACATCAGCGAAAAAGGGCGCCTGGCGGAAGGGTCTCACCGCCAGGCGCAAGACACCAAACAGTGGGCAATTCTTCCTGCTGCCGCCCGGCGGTGACTAAGTGCCGCCAGGCGGTGACTACAGTAGCGCCTGTCTGGCGCTTGGCTGGCGCGTGGCTGGCGGTCTGTTCCGCCTGGCGCTGGCTTCGCGTCACCAGGCGCTTCCTGTTGACATTTTTCTTCTCTCTTTGCTATTCCGGGTCACTCATTAGTCTGGATTTTAGGAACAAAGCTTCCCATCTACAAAAAGGACACAAAAATGGGGATTAGTAATATATTTAGATCAATGTAACCCACAATGTATTTATTTACAAAAGTAAGGTAAAATTGAGGATTAAGTAGGTTAAAAGCTTTGGAAGAGATGATTTTGCTAATGAAATATAGCTTGGATAATGGTAAAAATTAACATTATCACTCACTCTAGTCAAGAAAATTCAACCCATTAAAGACTAGAAAAGACGAAACATGCGAGTGTAAAGATACCAGAACAGAAACTGCAATTAACACATGCCTAACATTAATGCTTTGAGTCATAAAACTAAACGCAAAAACAGATTCAGATATAAACAATCATTCTATGCATACTAATGTTCTCCTTTGGGAGATCCACAAATACACAAACATAAGCATAATGATGCTAATCATATTATAACATTATTGATAATTAAAATATGCATCAACTAGAATCACCTACTACCTTTGGATATATAAATAAAACTAGTGACGCATACAAAATTATCTACAATCATATTCATTAATTATGAGAACAATTAATCAACCTTTGGGCGATTCTTAAATGCCTTATAATTAATGAATTTTAATTAACCCATAAATTTAATTATTCATAATTTAGCATCCATACTATGAGTAATTAAAATAAAAAACATTAATAATTTGAAATCATATAAACTTTAAAATTTTGGCCACTTTGGTGACTAACAAAATTTATCATACTTAATTTCAAATAAATAAATACACATATATTTAATTGCTATAAACTTTATATAGCTTCCTCATTAATTTTAATTTAACAATAACAAATATAAATATTATTACAAATTAAAATAAAATTATTAATTATTTATATAAATAAAATAATTAATATTAATTTTATTGGTAACGTAAACCAATAAAACATTTAAACTTTAGTTTTAATAATCACACGGTTACTTGATCAACTATTTAATTTCGTAATTATCAATGCTCCATTATATCTCAATGAATTTAATTGCGTCAGGAGAAAACCAAAATTGGAAAACTGAAATTCACGTTCACACAGTAACACTAACAACACACGGGAGATCCTATGAATATGCGTTCTTCAAATTTGTAATCTTGTGTGTTCTTCAATCACTGTTTCCCAATCTATCTCTTGAGTCTATTTTGACAAATCAATAAAATATTGAATTGATTGAATTCTTCATTAAAAAAGAATTTTATTATTATTATGAATTATTGAATTCATTTAATGAATTCTAAAAGAAATGAGTTGAACTTCATTTTACTAAGAATTCAATTTTGTAATATTTCTTTATGCATTACTATTTAAAAATGGATGTTCAAATTAACGTTAACGATGAGATCTATTATCATTTTTCGCATGTCCTCGGAAGTTTAGAGTAGGTGAAAATTCTCCTAATTTATGGCCTACCATACCTTTCTTTTCTTCTCACACGTTCTTGATGGGTTACTGTGAAAAGAACCTTATGGCCAAAGACAGAATCCCAATTTCTTTTATAAAACCAACGTCCATCAAGTTGGTTTTTATTTTATCTTTATCTTTATTTTATTTTATTATCACTTCCCATAATAATAACCAATAAGTCTTTATACTTCTTCCAATACTTGCCTTACAATTTTGCCAATAAAATACAATAATAAAAGTAAGTCATACACAACTTTGTGAAATTAGAATGCTACTTTTAAATAGTGAGTGTCATTAGGAAACCAAGACCTTCAAAATTTTAATATTCACATACATTGTACATTGGAAGTTCAAAAGGAACAAATTTACAGCAAATATTACATTGTCTAATATAGTTTTCCATAACTGTCGCAACTGAAATTGCGATCCCCAGTTTATACCTCAACATCTACGCATACACAAATTAAAATGTTATAGTAATCACATATGTAGTGCTACCTAAATTGTTGTAAATCTTCCTAAATACAAATAGGTAAAGTAAGTTACAACTTAAAAAATTCATTAATTGTATCAAGCCTTCTAAATTGTATATATGTACATGATCAAAGGAAGGGGATATTAAGCCCTTTCAAGCAATCTAAAATAGATCCACTATGTATTATTAATATATGTACACAACTTATTAATTTTATGTCTTTTAAAAAATGAATGGTAAATAAGGTTTAATAAAATTATATATATATATATATATATATATATATATATATATATATATATATATATATATATATATTAGAGTTGTCAAAACGGATAACTTGGCTTGGACCGACTCGGGCCACCACGGATTGATCACTTAGTGAGCTAACCCAACCTGACTCACTAACTAGCGAGTCAAAAAAATTTTGAACCCGGTCTGACCCACCATGGGTTGGTGGGTTAAACGGGTTGGCTCACAAGCTCACTTAATTAAAAAATATATATAATTTTTTTCAGTCAAAACGAAATTCTAATTCTAATTAAAATCTAAATAAATTTCAATACAATCCAAATACAAACCAAAATCACAAAAATACAAATTATCTATGTGTTGGATCAAAAAACATCTAACATGACCAAAATACAAACTAGGGGTGGCAATGCGGGCCGGCCCGGCCCGCACAACGCGGGCTGGCCTGCCTCGCCCCGCATACTTTATGCGGGCTGAAAACACTAGCCCGCGGGCCGGCCCGCTTTTTTTTTATTTTTTTATTTTTTTAAATTTTTTTATGATAAAACTTTTAATATTTAAAAATTGGGAAACTTTAAGAAGTTCACAAAATTAAGTAAAGACTTTGGGGAATTAGATGATAAATTGATAATTCAACATTTTCATCATATTCATACTATGACATACACAATGTATTCTTTAAATTTTAGCACATTAAAAATTATACAAGAATTTGAAACGTTAATGCAAGAGTCCATAAAAGAAGTAATTAATATACAAAAGTGCAAGCTTTTTTCTTCTTTTTAATTTTATGCGGGCTTGCAAGTCGACCCTGCGCGGGCCTAAGGGCGCACTACCCTGGCCCGCCCCGCGTTTTTTCTGCGGGCCGGGCCCTAATTGCCATCCCTAATACAAACCCAACTTAACAAAAAAACACTTTTTGTAATTCTTTATTTACGGGTAGTGAGTCAACTCGGCTCACTATGGGTTCAATCCAAGTGAGTCGGGTTCTAGGTGGGTCGAGCAAAAAATTAACCCGTATTTAAACTTGTAAAAAATTTTCAACCCAACCCAACCTGAATCCATGGTGAGTCGGGTTAACTCACATGTTCCAACCCATTTTGACAGCTCTAACTAACTAACTAACTATAATATATATATATATATATATATATATATATATATATATATATATATATTAGATTATAATTTCTCACCTCTAATATAGGTACTTGGACAAGTTCAAGATTTGAAATTTATATGGCTTGTGAATGTTTTCTTAACAATAAAGGCATGGTTTAAACGTGAATATTATTACAACACAAGTTAAACGTTATTATGAATATGGAATTGGTATATATATTACGTAGTGACATGCAATAAGAAGACTCGGTCAATAAGGTTTAATAAAAATTGAAATACAAATCTTATTAAAGAATATTTTAATATTATATTAAAAATAACATTTAAATTTAATTTATTCTTACACATAACCATATTATAAGATAATGATTAACTCTATTTATAAATTATAAATTCATCTTATTTTTTGCTATACATGAATCTCCAACTGAATGCGTGGTGCATGTTTGCACGAATTCAATGTTTCTAAGGGCTCTCTACCTTGCACGTTTCAAATTTGTTTTAAATGGGTGAAAGCAGAAAGCAACCTCAAAGGGCCACATAAAACTCAATAAATGGAACCACTCCCAAAACACAAAGACATATTTTCGGCAAACAAAAACTATATCTCAATAATTCCATATATTTTATTATTATATTACATTTTCATCACTGGATATTTTAAAACTGAATTCTTCAAACATAAATATCATCGATCATGTAATAATAATCCGATAAAGAATAAGTTCACAGCCCTGATAATAATTGCTAAAATAAGGTTTCCAACAATCAATAATTAAGTTTTGAATCATATTTTAAAATCGATTTATGAAATAAAATTGGTTACTAATTAGTTACATATAATTTAAACACTAAATTCTGTGGTAGTCAAAATCTTCATAATTAATATTACAAGATCAATTTATAAATTTATTATAATTTTTTTTCATAATAAATATCACTTTGGATATTAATAATCTCTAATTTGTAAATTGATATTAAAATATGTCATTATAACAACTAATTTTTAAAATTAGTTTTTATTTAAAATTTTCTTGTGGTGGATAAATTATTGTCAGTAAAATATAAATAATTCTTTTCTTAATTTACTTCATAGTCACATTCTATTGTCAATTAATTCAGTTTCTGTTTTCTTTTTTTTTTCACTAAATTTCAAGTAACTTTTTTAGTTTATTTATTATATCATTATTATTGTGAGTTTTGTATTGATGGAAAAGGAAAATAATTTGTGTTAACAAAAATTTGTCATTGGAATAATGTGAAAGAAAGGAGAGGAATCAGAATTTGCAGCTAGTCTCCCTCCTTAGTCATTGACATCTTTCACATAAATACAAGCAATTTCCACCCCTTTCTTTTTACCAAGCTTCATGTCCAATAAACAATATATTATCATTATTATTATTATTATTATTATTATTATTATTATTATTATTATTGTTATTATTATTATTGTTGTTTTAACTTTTGTCAAACTATTCTTCTGATAAGATTATGTTTCAGGATAGATACATACGAGAGCAATACAGGAAAAATATATTCCTAAACTTTGACAAGAATTTTATTTGAATGAAATGCGTACAAATGGCATTTTAAAACAACTACTACTTCAGATTTGTTTAAATTAATTAAACAAATACTAAAACTATATAGACTAAAATATAATGATTCAAAGGCAAATATTTCTTTCGATATATTATTTAAATGAGACATTTAAACAATTTTTAAATTATAAAATCTTCCCGACACAAAAAAGAAAAGAAATGGAAAATAACAATGTTCCAAAATGATAATGATGATGAAAAAAGAAGTAGCAATTTCAAAGATTGATTTGAAACCGGGTCAAGATTCAACCATTGGTTCACTAAACCTAGTACAAAAACAACGTCATACTTATCTTCTCTTTCTATGAGTGCTTCTAAGTTTGACTGTTCGTTCTGTCTTTGACCGTTAAGTGAGATTCCACCTTACTATGGTAAAAAGTCGCAAACAAAAAAAATCTATTCATTTATTTTTGTTTAATTTCAACATTTATCTTTTTTCTTTAAAAATCTGTTTTAATTTTCCTTATTTATAAAAAACGTGTAGATGAAAAATGAAGAAGTTAAAGTGTGGAAATAAATAGTAAATTGTATATATTTATGATTAAGAGGATAAGATGCTTATCCCTCCCAGTTGGCACCAGGTTTATATATCCCTTTCGTACTCTTGGATTGGAACAACACACTTCTTAATGTGAATCATTAGTTTTTATTTTCTTTTTTTTTTCTCTCTTAATATTCTCGATTCTGGATAAAAGAATTGGCACAGTTTATTCTACACTATTTTTAAATATTTATATTTTTAATTATTTCTAACAAATTGAACCAAAAAACATGTTTTAGGCGTGCATTTAAGTAAATGGTTGGATTAAATATTCATTTAATAAGTTTGTATGTTTGGTGTTAGTCTAGTTTGGATGTTAAAGACCAACAATAATATTTAGCATGAGATTTTGATAAAAATTATCAAATAAGAGTTTTTCTTGTAAGAAATTCGCTGAAATAAATTTAAAAGATAAGATTCTTTATTCAAAAAGTGTTATAAAGAAAGAAAAAAGGATACATGTCAGTTGTGCTGATCTAAATAAACTATTTGGACATTGTCTATATTAGTGTTATATAGTTTTTATATTTTATTATAGGTAATTTTTGTATTGTGTAAGAAGTTTAGTAATTAATAAGAAGATAATATCATTGAATCTGACAAGTGAAACCACATGGATGGTCGACGTATCAACACAATTAATCATTCGATAAATAAAAAAGTAGCATTAAAAAAAATCTTCAAAGGATTTTCATGCATGAATCGCCATCGTGGTAACATTGGAGTCGCAGATCGATAACATTTGTTGTTTGTGTGTAGTATGTATGCCACGTGTGTATGTGTATTTGTACTTTACAATATACTTTTTGATTAAATATATGTGTATATGTACTTTACTATATACTTTCCAATTAAATATATGTCTTCCACTTATATTTTTAAATTATAAAATAATGACCTTGTGTGGAACATATATTATCAGTAGTCTGATTGTTCAATGAATTATTGAATTCCAAATGTTAATGGTCATTTTGAGATTTATTATTGGCCTTTACTTATTCTATTTATGGCGTTTTGGCATTGAAAAACCAATATTCAAGTAAAAATAGGTTTCTTTATGATAAAGAAATTATTAGAAAAATATTTAGAATTTAAGAAAATAAGTTTTTTATTCAATCGGAAGGCGCATCTCAGAGTCATAAATTATATAGATTCAACATCTATATATTAAACATGATTCGTTGGATTTCTTTTACATTCTAATAATAGCATGTTAAACGTCGTTTGATCAAACGGGCGAAAGCATAAGGATGAAAAACTTGCAACATAATTAAGAATTCAAAATAAATTAAAAGTTCTACAATAATAAGAAGTATCCATATCATAAGCTTTTGAGTTAAAAATTGTGTTCTTATATTTTATTTGAACTTTTCACTTTAAAATAACTTAATAATGATATCAAAGTCGTTATAAATTAATAGTACATGTTCATGTCAACCATTACAATTTTTTAATCAAAAAATATACATTACACAATCATTCTTTTTTATTTATAAATATACATTACACACTCATACTTATATTGTTTTACTGTTACTTTTTTCTGGAATAATACGTTGTAACTTATGACTTTACGTTTTAATAACTTGTTTCTTCCAAGCCTTTCCTATTCGATATTTCTCATCCTCCACAAAACATCCATAATAAATTCCATAATTTTCTTGTCACTACTTAATTCATAAAACATATATCTTCACAATTAGCAATTTCAGCTGTTATACCTTTTTTTTTCTTCAAATTCTATTCATTGTACTAATTTTTTGATAATCACAATTATCTTTTTTGAAAAAAAAAAAAAGTTAGAAATATTTCCCAAAAGTAATTTGACACCAAACACCCATTCATCCTATGATGTAATAAATACTTTCTTTTCTCTTTATATGTTGTTAATTGTGTTAATTGGGCCTTAAAAAATTGATTCTACTTCGTTGTTGCTCTCCATGCTTCGAGGGTAGTCTTTTCGGCACATCAGTTCATGTGTTCTTTGATGTTTCAACTAGTTTCTGAAACGTGCATTTTCTCAACGTGCACACATGTCCTTCTTCAAATCCAAATCCTATTATTCAAACAATAATATATCTAAAACAACGATTAACGTTGTTGAATTTCCTATGTTTGGAAAATTCTCCATCCGTGAAAACACTTAACATTTTGTTCTAATGTTCAACAATTCCGCAGTCAAATTTTATCTGTTGCTTAAAGCGTTATCTCACGTCCCTCTCTATTATGTTCCGTCAATTACTTTTCCTCTACAAAATCCATTTTCTATATTCTCTGCTAAAAATCGTCAAAAATACAGATAAGAAGAAAAAAATAAATAGAAAACGCCCACTTGAGTTTAAATTTCATTTTTCACGCACACAAAAATTCAATATATACGAACCTTATCTCTTTCTTTCTTTCTCCTAATGGCAATGCGCCTACCTTCCCAAACTACGATCACACTGTATCAACGGTGACTCATTTTACACGTGCATAAATTACGTATACCGTATTAAAAAATTGGAAGCAGCATAAACAAACATGTGGACATGGGAAGATCGAAATTAACGAAACCTAACACTGGAACAATTTGAAGTTGATTTTTAAGTACAAAATGTGATTCATGTGGGTGAGTAAGCTTTGTGTGGCCGAAAACTACGTCCTAATAAATTAAATGGTTCCATTCCATCATTACTTTATCTCGTGGATCGATTCATTCAACGTCTGTACCTCCATCTTTAGCCGAAAATGAAGACCAAAATTTTCACCTTTTCTAAAAAGGAACCTAAAACCCAACGAGTTAGCCCAAACAATCCCCACCTATTTACACAAAATAAACATTATTTCTTTTTTTTGTTTTTTTTCATAACCCGCTAAACTTCATTGCCTGAACCCGAACCCCACCGGCTGAACCGGGAACTTGAACCCATAAGTGTCCACAGTGTTCTGATACCCCTGCGTAAAATCGTTCTGATGAAACCACGCGTTATTGTTTTGGCTTCTCACGCCGCTTTGCACCTCTTCCTCCACCTTTTGCGGAAGTGCAGAGTCCACGTGGCATAAGGTGGGGACATAAAGGTCATTGCACCCGCCGTAGTTCACCATCCCCTGCGTATGCTCCTGCACCACTTGATTATTCCCCGAAACGAAATCACCCACCGAATTCAGAACCGCAGGGTTGGCCCAATCCACCAACCCACCCGCACCCAGGTTCTGATGCACGCTCATCTTCTCCTCGTGCTGTGGCTGCACCGTGCTGACACGTGGCATCGCGAAACACCGTTCGTCGATCGTCGGCAGCGATTCCAGAACGTCGTCCAGGTGGGACGACGACGACGACGACGAACCGTTGCTGTATTGAGTGTGTTCCCTGCTCGAAACGATGCCGTTCTGCACCGCCTTCTGTGCACTCGAGTTCTTCTTGTATATACGACACAGAACCCAATCATCCAGCTGCACCATCAATTAAACGCTCCGATTAATTAATGGTGTGACAATTACCATTAAGACAACTTATTGCTTCATAAATCATCTACGGTTTCTCAATCTAAGGCAGACTTTATTTAATTAACCAAAAAGGAAAGTAAACTTAGTTATTTAATATATGTACCTTGGTTCCGGTGGTCTTTCGGGTAGAGTCAAGGAGGCGATACTCGTGCATGATCCAATTGGTTTTGGTGCCTTTGGGAGCTTTGCCAACGTAAAAAACCAGAGCTTTTTTTATGCCAACTTTTCTACCTTCGGTGGTGATGATCTTGTCGGTTCCGGTGGCTTTCCAGTACCCCGACCCGGCTACTCTGTTGGGTCGAGACCCGTTTGGGTACTTCCTGTCTCGAGGGCTGAAAAAGTACCACTCTTTTTCCCCGAAAATCGCCTTGCCTGAGAAATTAACATCTCGTGTCAATTCAATATATATGTAGAACAACAAAGTAATTAACATTTAGAAGAGAAAAAGCAAAAATTAAAAAGAAAAGAGAAATTGTATTTACTTGGAAGAACCCATGGGTCGAACTTGTACAAATCAATTTCAGCAATGATTGGGAGAGAGAAATGGTGGCCGGCGACTTTGCGGCAGAGATACTGAACGAGAAGCTCCTCGTCGGTGGGGTAGAACCGAAAACCAGGGGGTAGACTCAACTGGGCAAGAGGGTCTTTCTCTGGAACTCCCATTTTCGAAAGCAATTCAATCGTCTGAAGAGAACACAACAAGCAAACAAACAGAAGCGGTGATGATGATGAAGTAGCAGAGGAAGATGATTTGTTTTCTCTTTCCTTTTTTCTTCTTTTTTTTTTCTCAGAAACCGGTGGGCATTGGTCGATATTTATAGCGTCACATGGGGTAAGATAAGTACGGTTATCTTTGTCTTACTGTTGGAGAGCGGGACCCACTTTGAGTTACTCGCCTGTTGGACTTCACCACGTGTTTGGAACAAAAAGGCATCCAGACAGTCGACCTTATCGGTTCCGATACGGTCGTGGTCGTTCGGTAGGTGCATTGCATGTAGCCGTAAAACTCAAAGTTAAAAAAAGAAAAAAAAAAGAAAAAAAAACTAAATAAAAGTACCTACTTTTCATTCAAGTTAAAAGTAAAAGACAGAAAAATCCACACGGGATTGCGCCATTCCCGTGAAAGTTAAAAACCTAAATCTGATTCATACCGCAAATGCAAGAGAATTTCTTCAATCAAGGAATTAAATTGAAAGAATTAAATTAAAAAAAATAAAAAAAGCTATCATGAATCAGATTTGATTGAGTGACACGTGTAAGTGTTCCGTGTTGATGTTCTAGAAGAGGAGTTGTGTGTTGTAGGCAGTATCCACTACGGTTTATGTGAGATGAGAGCAGTGTTTTAAAACAAAAGAGTGCGAAGTCATTTTTCACGCGCGAGTTTAAACCACGTCGACAAGGGATAAAGGAGAGGGTGCGGGAAGGGTGTACACGTGCGGGCACGTGTCCATGTGAGAGATAGATTGAGAGAGTTAGGCTGGACTTTTGTTACAACCGGTAACATAGAAAACGATAGCTCAAAGCAGCACAAAAAGTTTGTGCGGTGGTTGCTTCCACCTCTCGACACGTGTCCACCTCTTCTTTTCTTCCCTTTTCCCCTTTTTAATCTACCAATAATTTTTATTATTAATATTACGAATACGTGTTTTTTTTCAATGATGAAACCCCGTTACAGGTATGAACATATAATATTTATGTTGTTCAGGGTCATTTTCGTAGAAAAGATAGGGTGGTGACGTGGCGGTGAAGGTCAAAATATTGTAAATTGTGGTCTTATGTAATGTAGTCGCGATTGTTCCTCCTTGATTGGTGACGTATTAGAGTTTTGTGAACGTGTGTTGAAGATAGGGAAGGGAACAAATTGTGATGGGGCATGTTTTGGAGGTGTTGTGTGTTAGTTTAGTGAAGATGATGTACAAATGTGTAAGAAAAGGTAAGTGCGAGAACAAAAAGATAATGTGACGTGGAGAGATTTACGAAGCATTATATAGTATTGAAAGACACGATGGAGAAATTAATTGTGTGGTTGACAAATGATGCGAAAATGTTGAAGATTAGAGAGGGATATGCAGTGTGGTCAATAGAGTGTTACTTTGAAGGTGTGCCACGTTTGGATTCAAGTACAAGAGGTGGCTTTAGTTCAATGGTTAAACCAACCACAAACTTCAAATGGGAACGAACGTTCGTTCAACCCACCTAACTAGGTTTTTGCTTTTACAAATAATCTATTTCCATCTAGCACCTACTATATACTACACATATATTAAGCGATTAATTCATGTGATTTTCTCTTAATTGCTTCAAAGTCTTCAAATTCAAACTTTGCTTCTCTGGCTTACTTTGTATATTTTTGCAAATTAACCATCTTTTTTTTTTCTTTCCATGGCACCCTTTCTTACATGCTTCCTTTTTTATGTTACTTGACTAGTATATATATATATTATATGGAAGGAAAATTCGTACGGCCTATAATATTGACGACTTCATTCAATTTCTACTTTTTACCAAAGCTTGGTCAATTGTTCAATCGCATTTTCACTTTTTCTAGCACAAATTAAGGTTCTTTCTCTTAACAACTAGTAGTTTTTATTGTGAAGTATTTATTTTGCGTTGTGATGTATTTTATGTAGTTTCAAAAGATAGATTACATGGGAGACTATAGTAAATTTTGTATAGCGATAATATGAACAAAAAAAAAGTCTTTGTTTTTATTTTATTTTTCCGTTTAGGCACGACTTGAATCCATTTTGAATTGTAAAATGGGGTGATCATGTCAAACTTTACGTTTGTTAAATAAAATCACATGCATAAATGAGTTATTGGGCAAAGTCCAGAAAAGAGAAGAGGAAAACACGAGTGGTAGCTGTACTACTTCATTATTGTCAAATTTGTCTCGTTGACCAAATAAAATGTCATGACTTTTCTCCTTCGTCAAGTGCAATATTCATAGTTATACAGCGATGAGTTAATGTACCTTTTTCTAAACAAGGAACATAATCCATAATATACTAAAAAGCTGTAACAAGTTAAGGAAACTTTCCAAAGTTTAATAATGTTATGCCCGAATCAGAAGTTTTGAACTCGAGAAGCAGCTACTTCATTCTGCACACGAGATTGTAGTTTCACTTGTGTATTTCTTTTCATGATTAAATATATTTTTACTTCTATATTTGATCCAAAAATACATTTATGTTTCAAATTTTGATATAACTTAGACTTTAAATTTTAAAAATAAATAAATATAGTTATTTTACTTCATGAAATTTTTTTATGTATTTCTTTTTCGTTAAATTTGTCTATACCATTTCAGATTTTAACTTAAATTGTCGGTCTAAAATATCGGTTAACAAAAAAAATATATGTATTTATTTTTAGTGTTTAAGAACCTAAGTATATTAAAATTTATGATACGAACAAGTTCTAATTTTACATACTAAATTTGGAGACCGAAAACTATATTGAAGATTGTTTATGAGTAGTTTGATTAAATGTGTTTTATCTTGCCCTTTAGCCAAATTAGAAGTGAAGTCTTCAAAAAGGAGTAATTGGCTCTTGTACATAAAAAAAATTGGATCTTGCGTGGTTGAGTCATTTTCCTTGATTTAAATGCCAAATTACATGAGTGATTTTGACTAGTTATTAATGGATCTTTATTATTCTTATGGACTAAACCTCAACACTATAATACAAGAAAAACCATAATTAATAATATTACTTATACCAATTCTACAGCAATTTATGGTAAAACACTTAAATATAAAAGAAAAACCATAATAATTTACCATTTCTACAACAATTTATTAAAAGTTTAAATATTTTAAACAGTACCTAAAGATTACACATAAATTTTATATTTAAGTGGTTGAAGTTATATTAAAAGTTATTCGACAATTTATATGTAAGAGTTCAATCATTATAAATTATATCAAAAGTTGTTCACCGTTTTGTCTCAAAGGTTTCATTTCTTTAGGTATCATTAAAAAATGTATTACGAATTTAATCATTTCAAATTATACTAAAAATTATACAGAATTTTTTATTAAAAGCTTAATTGTTCTACAGTTATACTAAAAGTTGTACAATTATTTATATTAATAGTTTGATATTTATAAGTTACATAAAAAGTTTTACGATTATTTATATTGATAGTTTAATCAATCTAAGGTGTACGACAGTTTATATTAATAGGGTTTTAACGTTTTAAAATGTACAATAATTTTATTAAGAGATTAATACCTTTAATTGTACTAAAACTTTTATAACAATTCATATAGAGAGGTTATATAATCATTTGTAGTTTGTACTAAATATTATATATCGATCTATAGAATGTTTTAAATGTTAGTGGTTGTATTAAGTGTTGTACATTGTTTTATATGAAGAGTTTAATTATTTTTGGCTCGTGCTAAATGTTGTATAGGAATCTATACAAAGATTTTTAAAATTTTTAGTTGTAGAAAATAACAAATATCATTATATATAAAAAGTTTAATTCTTAGTTCATATTACAAGTTATACATCGATCTACATTTAAAGCTTTTTAATTTGTAATAAAAGTACTCGTATTTACATAAAGTATATTAAAATTATACATCTACGCTAAAGTTATTTTAATTAGGAGTATACATCTAGCAAAAATAGAAAGCCAAGACTACTAGGATCATATTTTGACCCTATAGGGAAAATATGGGAAACTTTGACTATTATTCATTTGTTGGTTGTACTTTTAAAAGGAATTATGCACAATGTAATTGTTTTATACATTTTTCTTTTATTCAATATTTTATGCATTTCATAAAATAGTTTGAGGGATAATGTTTTCCAATCGTTCCACTTTTCAAAGGTTCCATTCAAATACAAAAATAACACGTGCAAGATGTTTTTCCTTTTCTTTGTTATGCGTGGTGAGATCAAACATCTCCAAAATGTTAGGAAACAAAACCAGACTCGGGACGAAGAACTTCAGTTCATATAAAATGCTGATTTAGATTATTTATACACCAAAAGGAGCGAGACTATTTCTTATTAAAAGATGAAACTATAGCAGCAAACTTCTTAGAATACTCCAAAAGTCAAAACATCAATAAAAGAAGAAGAAGATGATTTTAATAACATTCCGGGGCATTGCCGATCAAAATGAAATATCTTGGTACAAATGAGAAGGAAAGCACATTAAAAAAGTATATATGTGAACTCTAAACTTAAATTAGTTTATAAGATGAAATTTGTATTCACTGTAATTTTGTATTATTTTTAGTCGATGTGAGATTTTTAAGACAAATCTTTTACGACAATACATGTATATTTCAAATTTGAAATTAAACATTAATGAGTGGTCTGATAGCATTCGAATAATGAGTATAAATCCAACATGTTAGGAATTCAAGTGTGAGTCTAAGTTCTACATTGACTAGAAATGAGAAAGTAGAGCACTATATAAGGATAAAGACCCATAAATCCATTATCTTAAGGTTTTTGATTGCGAGTGGTGTCAATGTCTTATGTTGTTGGACTCAGTTTTCATTGGTGTTGTATCTTCCTAATGAAACATCCTCTATAAACTTAACAAAACAAAAATAAATATTGATATGGTAGATTACTCTAATAGTATTTTAAGAAATGAACTTCAAATTTAATCTGACCTTAATTTATAAGATAAAATTTACATATATCTATATATTATAAATTTATCTTATCTTTACTCGATACGAAATCTTTGACAAAAATAAGAAAAGTTGTGTGAACGCGGATACAAGAAGTTTGAGAGTTGTAAGGGTTGTAGATGTAAAGGGTTGCATGAGCATGACACACATGGGTATGGGTTGTGTTGTGTAGGTGCCGAAGTGGATAAAGATGTGAGTTTGGTGGCTGGCCAAACCAGAGGAGTTTGAAGCATGTGTTTTTTTGACTCAGCCTAACCTCAACTAAAACTCATAATCTATTTCCTTTTTCACTTCCGATTTTTTTCAAGTGGAAACCAAAAGCCACCACACAAACTACAATCTGCTTTAATCAATGGGCCAAACACTCAACAAATACACATTTACATTTTCTTCATCTTAATATCTGCAATTCTAAAAAACTAGATTACTCAATTAGTTATGACTAAATATATAATCTTAAAATACTATTTCGATGTACCTTCATTCTACAATGTTAGGTGAGCTTAAGTAAATGTTTATATGCTTTCTAAATGAGATTCGTTCATTTTTTTTAAAGAGTGCATTAACTAAATATAAATATCGTAAATCTTCAAATGCATTGATTAATTATTTCTTTAAGGTGATTTTACGTTAGCGTACTCATAATGGGATTTTATGTTAGTGTATTTGTAATGAAGAATCTTTGAACATAAATCTTGAGATGCCAACATAATATACTCAAAATTTATATATTTTATTATTGTCACTAATACAACAAATATATATATATATATATATATATATATATATATATTAATATAATTATAATTTTAAAAAATTGCATATATCTAATACATAGATTGTTTTTTTTCTCTCAAATTATTTGAATTCATAAATAATTAAATCAAAACTAAAATTTAAAATTATTTCTTTTTTAATGTAAATAATCATATTGTGTGTATGAAATTATCTCGTGTTTCATTTTGAAATCTTATTTTGATAATTTTTTACAGAAAAAATATTTCAGCCTAAGTAAAATGTATTTTCTATTATTGTCAAAGATTGACATAATTCAAATATGATCGATGAATTCTTCAACTTTAAATGACTAAGAGAACCTTTAAAATTTCATTAAATGACTAAGAGAACCTGTAAAATGTATTTTATATTTTTTCTTTAATTTTTCTTACTACATTGTATTAGTTTTCAAATTTTTTAATTAGTTTTATTTTTTAAATTTGTTTATATATACATATAAATTATTATTAAAGTCATATTTAATCAAATAAAATATTATTTTAACTTTTAATTGATTAGTTAATGTTTTTAATTAGATAAGTTAAAATAA
>Ga0209589_1008259_pt1 | contig 16320 bp, 24 predicted proteins | sample CowpeawhiteBW_FD_187525 | JGI IMG/M metagenome (GOLD analysis project Ga0209589, IMG submission 187525) | Root nodule microbial communities of legume samples collected from California USA - Cow pea white BW (SPAdes) (version 2) | ecosystem: Host-associated > Plants > Roots > Nodule | place: USA... | reverse complement strand
TATATATATATATATATATCCAACTTTCCACCCAAAACTTCAAATGAACAACTCATTGCTTCTATATTTTATTTTTCTCTAAAATACATAATTATAGTTTTCTAATTTAAAGGTGCAAGAATCCATGGGAGTTTACTGCGATATTTATTTTTTATATCATAAAAGGATCTTAAAATCTCTTTCTTTTCTTTTATATTATTTTAATGTTTGAAACAAACTTAAAAAGGAAAAGTAAATTTTTTATATTATTTTCATGTTTTGTTTTAATTGTGAATAAATTGTACTGTGATTCTGGTATTGAGGTAAACGAATCGTAAGTTTGAAAACCTTAGCAGACACATGTTCAACCAAACAGAAGTAGAATAAACATTAAATGACTTGACAGCATAAGCTAATCAAACAATATTTTAGATTTGCCGTTCTGAGATTATAATAACAATCAATTAAGTTAGTCTATAAAATTAACAAAATAGTCTCTGGATTGCGCATTAACCATCAACGTCATCTTTTAAAATATAATAGTAGGTCAAACTGGCTACTCAAGTTTAAAGAAAACTTAATTGTAAATCACAACAATGTCCTCTTTTATCAATTATAAAATAACGTGCCTCCTGATTTTTAAATAACTAACAGTGAAGAGATAAATGTTCAAAAATTATACATGAATTTACTGAAAACAATTAAATGAAAAAGAAAATAAAGGAGTTATTAGTATAAAAATAGTAAAATAACAGTATAAATAACCGATAAAATCAATATTAATAAAGGGGGTACAAGTTCTGAGACGAGTAACGTTAAATCCCGAAAAACAAAACATAAATGAACATCATTAAAGGAATGGTCGTAGTGATCGAAAGTGTCGGTGGACATATTTAAGAAATTGCAGCCACCAACCACGTCCTTTTTATTTTTCATTAATTTTTGTTGTTTTGAAATTTTCCCAGCAACCACCGTGGCTTTGAATATACAATTTTGTTTGCATATTTTCTTCGTACAAACAGTAAATAGAATAAGTAGGATAAATAAATCAAATCCATGATTTATGATTAACCATGTTTTCTATACACGAGGATGGGAAGAAGAAGAAGAAGAAGAAGGAAACAAAATACGCGTTCATGGATATGGTGGCAAAGGCACCAAGAACAGTGTTTGTTTGTAACCTAATTGTATGATGATGTGCAGTTTAGAGAATGAAAGAAATGAATGAAAAGAAACCTAAAAATGTGAATCATTTGGCCGTGAGCACAGGATTCAACTGAAGAGGCCTAGGTGCTGCCATGGTTCTTCTCTTCCACAGATTAATCTCTTTCCGAGGCTGCACACTAAGCAAAGGAGCACCACCAGCGCCGAGAGGAGCAGAGAAAGGGATCACCACATCATCCTCTGCATCGCTCTCCACTCTATCATCGTTGTCCGAATAGCAATCCCTTTCCTCGGGCGCAATCTGGGCCTTCCAATCGAAATTCGAAAAAGTCTCACGCCCACTTGCAAATCGCCTCATGTGACCCAACGGCGGCGCTCTGTCGTCGCCTGCATCAGATTGTTTCCTCGCCGCCGCAGCTTTCGGTTTCCCCGCGGGGAACAACATCCTCTGAAACTTGGTACGCTGTTTCTTTTCGTCTCTGGGAGTGGTGGAAGACGCGGTTTCTGTGGCGCGTGTGGGCATGGACATGGTCTTTGGCCCTCCCTTTTTAATGTGCTTCTTCTTGTGCTTGATCTGTCCCATGCAGGAGATTTTGGGCGATGTGGGCTCTTGAGTTTCGGCGCCGCCATCCCTGGGTTTTCTTCTAGCCTCGTCGGGAATCATGGGGCCGGAGAAGAAGCTTTTTCCGGCATGGGTCTTGAACTTGTGATCCCGGCCAGGGCTGAAGGGAGGGTTCTGGAATGTCACTGCTGCTGCAGCTTTTGGCAGTATCTTCAAGATCCTGCTCTTCAGCTTTGACTGTTTATTCTCTTTCTCCATGGATTCAAATCTGCGAGATGTCAAGAAAAAAATTGTTTGAAATGGAACCAGGAGGAACTGTGTTGTATTTATACGCGCTGAGGGAAATTAGCAGGGAAAACCGTAACTTGTGACATGCGTGTGGAAGTAGGAAGGGAGGGTTTGGTTTTGGTATTATGATATGCCTCTGACGTTAGCGTGTTTTTGACCTTGTCAATAATGGTGGGAGAGTAAGACAGTGAAAGCGCTTGGTCAAATAAAATCGCTGTGACTTACTACGTAGGAAACACATACGAAACACCGTTTTTGGTCTTTCGTTTAAGTCACATGTATCAAATAACATCATGTGACTTTTACTGTCTCGTAACATATGCAAACACAGGTTACTGTTAACGCAGATTGTATATATTTTCTTAATTATTTTTGGTAAATATTCAATTTCGGTGTCATTTGAATTTCAGCACTCTAATCCTTGGAATAATTATAATAACTATGGTGGATTTTTTTGCTTAACAAATATTTGTTCATTTTTAACTTACAAGGTATAGTCTTCAATTACTTTCAGAGAAAGGTATCTCCTTCTATAAATTACTCATATGAGTCAAATCAAATCTCTTTACACCAACAAAAAATAACTCCATGTTAATCCGAGTTTATTTGGCTTCACACGACAAGTTTTGGGTCAAACATTAGATAGCAATGAACACAAGGTTTTGGTGAAATAAGACAAACTTTGTATTTGCCATCGCTGCATAAACGTGGCAGGAAAAGTGGAACATGATATGTTAAACTATTTTTCTAATTTCGTAATGGGTTGCAAGTAAAATAAATGTATTATAAATTTACAGATATATTTATTTTATGTTTAACTCATTAGTTTAACCTAGTATACTTTTTAAATACGAGATTAAAAATTCAGACGGTTTGTAATTTTTCTATCGTCAACTTGTGAGTGTGTATATATATTATAAAGATAAAAAAAAAAATAGTATCAGAAAAGGTTACCAACCTCATGCTGTGTCAGTTGACGAGGATGATAGGGACGTGGAGAGTTGAAACAATTGTGCATGCCAAATAAGACAGTTTATGTTATATAAACAACAATAATAGTAGATACTAACAATATTTTTTTCCGCGGTAGAAGTGAAACTTTAACAATAAGAAAAATATAAACACGTTTTCTTCAGTTCTATTTCTTTAAAATATTATTTGTAACTTTTAATAAGCACTACAAGTATTTCTTTTTCTAATCTACACTGGTACAAACCGTGTATTCTGACTGTAAAAATAACTTTTAAAAGACAAACGATTAAAATAGATTAAGTGTCATTTTAAACACTGAAAATTAGGCAAAATTGTAATTTCCTCTGTACATTTTAATTTTTAAATTGCAATTGGGCCTTTAAGACAGATATGGAAACCACATTGTGATGCTGTTGCTTCCAGCATCCATAATTACTACCTATACTCACACTGCCAATGTTTTCTAAATTGGGCCGAAAAGCCCGAATATAAGATAAATGTGTCGAGTGAGTTAGATAGAATTAATATATATATATATATTTTTTAATTTAATGAGAAATAAATAAACAGTGTGTTCCGAGGGAGAAAGAGCGAAGAGAAATGGTAGGAAGGGTGCAAGAATGGCGATGCGTTTGGAATTGGATTCATCGCCGGAATTGGAGATGCAGTCAGCAGCGTCTCTTGCACGACGGCCCAGACACCGTAGAGGAGCTACTCGACAGGCACCTCGTCAAAACCAAAAACAAAAACGATAACGATCACGACGAGTTCGAGAATCGGAGGAAACTCACCAGCACTCGCCGCGAAGCGCTCAGTCTGTACCGTGACATTCTTCGGGCCACCCGATTCTTCGTGTGGCCCGATTCGAGAGGCGTCATCTGGCGCGACGTACTCAGACAAAATGCCCGAACGGAATTCGAACAGGCCCGCTTCGAAACCGACCCGGAAATCGTAACCCGTCTGCTTATCGGGGGACGCGAAGCCCTACACTCCGCTATCGACAAGCTCGCCGAGAAGCATAGACATCACATTCAGAAAGATAATCCCTCTGATTCCCATCCACGCTGATTCATAAGGTAGTCAAGTTACGCAATTTTTCACTTCCGAATTTCTGTCAATTTTATTGTACCTTAATTACCCGGGGTTGCACGTAATATTGTATTGTTCGAGAATCAACTTGCAAAGCATAAGTGTGTACTGAAATTACTTTTACGCCTTTTAGAAGAAAAGCCATACAAGGTTTTGCGTTTCACAAGTGATTCTATCTGGTGCAGCAGGGAAACTAGTACAAGACGTAACAGAATATTGTTAGCGATTAGCTGAACTTTAGTTTGTCATAGTTATTATTCAGCATTTGTTTCTCATCATGCTCATAAATTCCTCATAGCTAATTTTCCCATCCTGCAAAATCAAGCCCAATCTACTGTTAGTCACAATTCACATGACCAGCAGAAATAGGAGAGAGTAACCTTGCTACTCACTTTGTCAGAATCTACATCCTCAAATACTCCATCTATCGCAGCTTCATCTCCCATTTGGTGTTCTGTGATAGCTTCCCTAAGTTCATCACCTGTTATATAACTATTCAAATGGAAACTTTATTTCAATTAAGCAAGAATTAATAAGATTCAAAACTAAAAGATAGACGAAAATCTTGTATCTGTATTTTGTGTACCAGACCAACTTCCGCTTCCTTTCAAGACCTTACTAAACTCATTAAGTGATCTAATTGTATATATTAGGATTAAGCTTGTAAAATTAATGAACTGAAGACTAACCCCTTGTCATCCTTGTCAAAGTATTGAAAAGCCTTGAACAAATTCCCCCCCTTCTCCAGTTTGTGTGGATCCATGGTTGCAGCAATGAATTGACAGTAGTTAATTGTTCCACTTTTGCCATCACCAATCTGACAGTGTTCGTGAAGAAGAAAGATTATATAGCACAATTTAGTCTTGCTTAATAAATAGAAAAAAAGCTTTAAATATTTTATTTTTCTTATTACCGTGGATTGAACTTACAGCATTCAATAGCTGCCTTATTTCAGATTCACTAGGCAGGGAACCCAATCGGGATAATCCAGATTTGAGTTCTTCAAATGTGATAGTGCCACTGTTATCAGTATCCATATTGTTGAACATTTGTCTCAGGCCCTTTGTTTCTTCCTCTGAAAGATTTTCTGCTATTACCTTCCATGTTCAGAAATAAAAAATTCTATTAGTCAAAGTGTATTTTACTCTTCACCTCAATTTTTGCCGTACCAAGAAAGTGTAACACGATTTTTTATAATAAAACTTTCACTTTTGCGTGGTATTTGATCATTTATTTGATTAAATTTGATGCATGACTGAAAAATTTGACGGACCTTCATGGCAAGCTTCTTCATCTGGTTCATTGCTTTGAATTGTTCCATCCTATTTAAAACAGCATTGTCTTCATGCTTTTCTGATGCTTCACCACCTTCTTTCAACCATGGATGTTCTGGTTCAAACATATAATGTGATTTACTTGAATATTTAAAGTTGGTAATACTGTTTGTTAATTAACATGTATATCTGAGAGATAATAGTTAAAACTCTGCATTGCCTATTACAAAAGACTTCTGGTGTGAGAAAAGGGGTGATGAAAGAATCAATCACTGTTATCTGAAACTAGTAAAACTACCAAAACTTGGCAACAATAACACAAATTTACCAAGGGCCTCAGCAGCTGTGATCCGTTCCTTAGGGTCATAAGTAAGCATTTTTCTGATCAAATCTTTTGCAGCATCTGATGTAGAAGGCCATGGCTCGCTATCCATATCTAACTTACCACCCAAAACTTCAACAAACACGCCTTTCTCGGTTTCTGAAACCCACACACAAGTCACTAAATCAAGAAAAACACAGCTAAAACATGTGCTTATGTACTAATCAACGTTTCAGAATCATAAAATCATGAACCAGAGTTAACATACAGGGAACAAAGACTTGCATAGTTTCATAATCTTTACTAAATTTCTGTCAATGACTTGAATCATAAACAAAATTTCTAAATGTTGTAAATGATGATTTAAATTTCTTGGTGCTACTGTGAAGCAGATCAGAGTGGTGCATGCGTTGTACTTACCAGCCCAAAATGGAGGCACCCCACTTAAGAGAATGTATAAAATGACTCCTGCATTCCAAACATCTATCTCCTTTCCGTAATTCCGTTTCAAAACCTCTGGAGCCACGTAATATGCATTTCCAACAATATCTTTATACACCTCACCTGTGCAATTATTTAGTATTATCAGGTAAAAAAAGTTGTGATGATAAAGAATGAAGAGAATGAATGTGCATGATAACCAGTGTGAAAGAAGACAGAGGATCCAAAATCCGTGAGTTTCAAAGGGGCATCCTCGTCCTTGGTCGCGAACAAGAAATTCTCTGGCTTGAGGTCTCGATGCATCACACCCATGAAATGGCACACGTGGACCACCTTCACAATCTGTCTCATCACTGTGGCTGCTTCACGCTCCGAGTGTCTTCCCTTTGTAACAACACGGTGAAAGAGTTCACCTCCACTGCACAACTCCATCACCAGATGCACCTTCTCCCTGTCCTCATAAGCTTCCTTGAACTCCACTATGTTATGTTGCCCTGAAAGATGCTGCAGAATCATAACCTCTCTTCTAACATTCTCAACTTCTTGTGGACCCTTCTTTGCGATGGATTTGCATGCATAGGCAATTCCTGTGGCTTTCTCTACGCACAGATAAGTCACGCCAAACTTGCCTCTTCCCAGCTCTTTCTTCATCTCGTACATGTGCTTTATTTTAACGTAAGGCTTCCCGAGAACGGGTTCTGTTTGTGAAGAACATTGGGTTGGCATGGCAGGAGGAAGAAGCGGACGTGGAAAAAGGAGGTTTTTCCGAGGTTGTTTGTAGGTGAGTTGAGGAGCAGAATCTGTCGAAGAAATTGGAATTTCATCGTCCGTTGTGTGTGTTAACACCTTTGAGAATCCCACTCCCATGACTCTATCAGGAAAAAGAGGGTTTTTGGTTTTTCTTATTCTTAAGCAAACTGAAGCTGTGTTTCTGCCTTCAGACCTTACATTACATGTACATGTTCTTTGCTGTAATGTGATTATTTGGCCTTTTCACTTTCTGCTTTTCTTCTTTACTTCCATCAGTGGCAAGAATATCAGCATCCATTCCAATCTGGATAATCAATCAATTATAGCATAACCAAATATGAAAATAAATTAATCAAACTTCTTTACTTGTTAAAATTAAATTATACACTTTTTTATAATTTATGAAAAATTTATTTTTTATATTTTTGGTGAATAGTTATTGAATTTTTTATTTATATGTGATATAAGTATGCTGCTGAGTCTCTTTTTAAAATTTTAAACCTTTCTATATTTGTTGCCTAGTTTTATAAGAAATGTGTTTAATAATTCAAATACAAAATTTAAAGAATATGATAATTTAAAATAATAAGCGTCATGTTAAATTTGTCAAAATTGAAAAAAAAAAAATAGTATTCCGTTTTCTCTGGCCATGTATATTATAATCAACAAGAATTTAATGGGTAAAATTAACATATTTAATGTTTTAAAATTTTCTCCACTGTTTTTAACTATTCCTTTGTACTCAATTTTATATATTATTTTCACCGAGAAATAACATTAATACTCTACTATATAAGTATCTTATAATTACATATAAGGGTATGGTTGTTAAAAAAAACAGCACACATACGTATTAAAAAAAAAAACTGAATCAAGAAAAGTTTTGAAATAGAAGAGGCTTTTAAACTTCTTCTTTTTTCTAAATATTTCTTGTACCAAGTAACGATATATAAAGTTATGAATCGCAGGAACGTCTTTGGATTATAGTTTTATTTATTTTCCACATATTGCAGTTTATTTAGAACAAGCTTTACAAAGTTTGGCATAGAGTGGGAATGCCATAAAATTTTGACATCAAGTAAATACACACATTCACACATTCAAAGGTGATTCAACCATCAGCAGCAAGCAGCAAGAAAAATCCAGAAACAGCTTTGTTTTGAGGCCTCACAACACAACACAACTATCGTGGTTTCTCCTTCTCATCAATATCCAGAATCCCCTTTCTCATCATTGCCACAAACTCCTGGTAATTTATTTTCCCATCCTGCAAATGGAAACCTCAACCATTAGTCCCTACCATTACATCATAATAACACAACGTTTTAAGATAACCTATGTATTTAACATCGTACGTTATCAGTATCCACATCATCGATCACTTCATCTATAGTTGCCTCATCTCCCATCTGATATTCGGTCAATGCTTGTCTAAGCTCTTCTCTTGTTATATATCTGATCAAATTCACCAAAAACCATAGAAAATACGCAATTCAAATACACTAATAATGTACTAAAGTTAAACAGATCAAAATCAAAGTAATGAACTTCATACTGACCCACTGTTATCCTTGTCAAAGTATTGAAAAGCCTTAAACAGATTCTCTTCCTTCTCCAGTTTATGCCGGTTTATAGTGGCAGTGATGAACTCTTGATAGTCAATAGTTCCACTCTTGTCAACATCGGCCTGTTAAGGAAAAATCATGTATCATTGTTTGTTATGTCTTGATGGATAAGAAAAAGTATATATTTTGAAAAGATTATTAATTCGTATGAGACTGAGCTTACAGCTTCCATTAGCTGCTTTATTTCATATTCACTGAGCTTGGATCCCAATTTGGTCAATCCAGATTTGAGTTCCTCGTATGTGATTGTGCCACTGCGATCAGTGTCCATATTGTTGAACATTTGTTTCAAGCCCTTGATTTCCTCCTCTGAAAGGTTTTCTGCTATAACCTTTCATATAATAAAACAACCAAATTCTATTACTACAACAATAGTCACTTCTACTTTCTACCTTCTCATTCTATGTTTGTTGTGGCAAGCAAGTGCAACAGTAACAGACTTTTATATTTGATTCAAATTTGAGGTACCTTGAGAGCAAGTTTCTTCATCTTGTTCATTGCTCTGAACTGTTTCATCCTAGTTAAAACAGCATTGTCTATAGGCTTGTCAGATGCTTCACCACCCTCCTTCATCCACGGGTGTTCTGGTTCAAATGAGTAAATCGAAAAACCATGAGAATGCGAGTGGCTAAAACAGAAAATGCAGCAGTGACATTACTTACCAAGGGCTTCAGCAGCTGTAATGCGTTTCTTGGGGTCATGGTTCAACATTTTCCTGATCAAATCCTTTGCAGCAGCTGAGATAGAAGGCCATGGTGCGCTCTCCAGATCAAGCTTTCCTTCCAAAATTGCATCAAATATACCCTTCTCGCTTTCTAAAATTCTCCCACAGATAATGTTACTACAGCAATCAACAATACTAAAACAATGTACCTTTTTCACAGAGTCAGAAATTATACTTACCAGCCCAAAATGGAGGAACTCCACTTAGAAGGATGTATAAAATTATTCCCGCACTCCACACATCTATTTCTTTTCCATAACTCCTCTTTAACACCTCTGGAGCCACATAGTAAGCACTTCCAACAATCTCCTTGTACACTTTATCTGTAGAATTGCATATTGTTTAGTACACTCCAATTAATAGATTCTCACACACAAATTTCAAAATGTAACTCTTGTCAAACATGTACTTTTAAATACAGAATATCATTTTTACTGGCTCAATCTGAATCACATAACCCAAAGGTGACTTCACCTCTTGTCTATTTTTTTTGTTTTTTTTCTGTTGCTCCTTTTTATAATGTCCCCTTTAATAATGGGAAACCGTTTACTCGGTTGACTTGTCTTGTCATTATCACATTGGAGATGGATGGTTTACTTGGTTGACTCCATGTGTCTTGACTCAGTCTTCTTCTTCCTCTACCTATTGTGTTACGGCAATTATTACTTTTTCATTTATACGTACACAAACTCACACGGCAACGTTTGGAATTTCTTTAGTAAAGGGAAAAAAAAAGAAAAAGGAGAGGTTGAATCGTGGAGAGAATGAAAACACAGAAAATAAAGGAATTAATGAGTAACGCATGACCTTCTTCAATGAAGACGGACAATCCAAAATCGGTGGCTTTCAAGGGTGCCTTAGGATCCTTACTAACAAGCAAGAAGTTTTCTGGCTTAAGGTCTCTATGCATGACCCCCATAAAGTGACATGCATGAACCACATTCACGATTTGTCGGAATATGGAAGCAGCTTCACTCTCGGAGTAACTACCCTTTGCAGTGATGCGATCGAAAAGCTCGCCACCCAGACACAACTCCATCACCAAATGCACATTCTGCCAATCCTCGTAAGCACCCTTGAACTCCACGATGTTGGGTTGACCCGAGAGGTGCTGAAGGATCAGAATCTCCCTCTTCACATCATCGATTTGCTTCTTTTTTGTTAGCCTCCGCTTTGGAATGGACTTGCAGGCATATTTCCTTCCGGTGGTCTTCTCGGTGCAAAGACGAGTGATCCCGAATTGACCCCTCCCCAGTTCCCTCTCCACCGCGTAAAGCGTTTTCATGTCGAAGTACGGTTTATCCAGAATCCGTGACTGATCTCCGAATGATGATGAAGGGCCGATGGAAAGAGAAGGGTCCGAGTTTGGAGCAGAGTAGGGATAACGAGGTCGAAGATGAGGCTGGTTTTGAGGTCTTCGTGGTCGAGGGTGTGGACGAGGCTCGTAACGATGATGGGGTGGTGAATCATAGTTGATTGCTATTTCGTTGCTGCGGGGTTTGCTGAAGCAGTGCCCCATGTGGATGGATAAATAACGTTTGTTTGTGGAGAGATTCTGATTGATTGATGTGTGAGATTTTCAGCTTCTGAGTTGAAAACACAAGCAGTAGCTACTACTACTCTTGATTTATCCTTTGCTTTTGCTTTGGGGTTGGGATATATATGAGATATGGAATATGGGATGAGATGAGATGCTACTCACTTCTCACTCACACAACATAAAGCACCATTCCTCACTTTTTTGCATCAGTACGCAGTACGCAGTACGCTTTGTTAGAGAGAGACAGAGACTTATGTTGTTTATCATGTTAGTGTGTCTGTTTTTATCTTACGCTAAACTAATGTTAGGTGTTGTTGTTACGTGTCTAGTGGAATTTGTTTGATCTTTTATGGCGTCATGCTTTCTCTCACTCCAGGCCCACACCCACACCCAATACCAAATCAAAGAAAGAACCGATCTTTTTATCACTGAACCTTATTTTCCCCTTATTTTTATCAAATAAAATCCAGTGTCAGAAAAGAGGTTCTTGATGTTTGTTTGTTTGTTTGTTTAATACTCTACACGCATGTAATAAGAAGAAGATAAATGAAGGAAAAGAGTGACCTTCCTCGATGAAAATGGAGAGTCCAAAATCGGTGGCTTTGACGGCAGCATCGTCGGTGTTGGTGGCCAACAAGAAGTTTTCTGGCTTGAGGTCTCGATGCATGACGCCCATGAAGTGGCAGACATGAACGACGTTCACGATCTGCCTCATCACCGTCGCCGCCTCACGCTCTGAGTAGTTTCCTTTGGCAATGATGCGGTCGAAGAGTTCGCCTCCGCTGCAGAGCTCCATGACCAGGTGCACGTGGTTTCTGTCCTCGTAAGCCCCTCTGAACTCCACGATGTTGGGTTGCCCCGACAGATGCTGCAGGATCATAACCTCTCTTCTCACGTCCTCAATCTCCTGCGCACTCACCAGCTTCGTCTTCGCAATGGACTTGCATGCGTACTCTCTCTGCGTCATCTTCTCCACGCACAGATAAGTCACACCCCATTGTCCGCTTCCTAGCTCTTTCTTCATCTCGTACATTTGCTCTATCTTTACGTACGGTTTTCCCAGAATAGCTCCCGATTGCGGCGTGCTCCTCTTCTTCTCAACAACACCATCAACTGATTTCCTTTTTCCACTATCTTCTTTCGAGCTATGCTCCGGAGAGGACTCCCATGACTCCTCGATTTCAATTTGACGGGCCTTGCTGCAGCAGAACAACGCCTTGAACAACCCCAACCCCATTTTTTTTATTTTCTGATATCAGACCTTCTTTTTGATCTTGATCTTTCTGGGTACGTGGTGATAGTTTTGCTTTGCTTTGCTTTTATATCAGACCAATTAACTATTCGTTTCAATGGGGTTGATTACAATTGCCAATTTTTTTGGTGCTTTTCTTCTCGGAAGAACAAGAATATAACCTTCTGTACGCTTGAAGGTGTTAAGCTTTGCGGATTAGAACCGATTCCATTACTCTTCTCTTGGTATTGGTACGATCGGAGGAGAAAGAACATGAACGCTTCGCATCTATGTATGGGTTCTTGCTCCCCACGACTCTTTCCATAACAATATTATCCTTCGTTCATGCTCAGGAAAAAGCTGAAAAGTATGAAGAGTACTGTTACAACTCTACAAACTTCATCTGATGCTTCATCTGGTTTAAAGGATATACAAAAAAGTTCAACTCATACAAACCACTATTAAAATTAGCTGCATTAAAAACTAAAATGTTTAAAAAATCTAGATTCTTTTACTGTTTTTACAAACTGATCAAATTTCTGTCTTGGACTGATGTTGAAGATCAAGTAACCTGTACAGTGAGGAATTTGACACTAATATTTCTTAGAACATTCTGTTTTATTGTTTTTGAAAAGAGTGATTTCATAACTTAAAGATCTTATCTTTTCTCCAATTTAGTTTCTTGCAAGAGTAAGAACTTATCTGCTGTATTCCACTTTAATTTCTTGTTAGACTGGAGGAAAATGACTTGTGAAAAAAAAAAATCTTTTCATTTTTTCAACCAGTATTTGATGCCTGGAGGTGTTAATTCCCCTGTTCGTGTTCTTGACGTTGTTAATCAACAGAGTTTTTTTTTTTTTTATGCTAACCTATTAATGTTAGACAACTTAATACTATTTGGATGATGGAGAATTTTTTTGAAGTAGTTTATTTTTATAAATAATTTTAAACATTTTTATGTTACTTAGATAATTCTAAAAGAAATTGAAAATGAATTTAAGAAAGTAGTTTAGTTACTTAAAACTGAAATAATCTTAAATTCTACATATGTTGTTTTCAGTTTATATGTGGTTATTTTTAGATTTAGTCCACAATTGTTTTTGGTTATGAGATGATATAACTGTGTATTTTATCAAATAATAAAATTATTTTTATTTAATGAAAAATATCTTTTTTCTGCATAAAAATGGAAGAAAGAATAATTTTTTAATCAAAATGAAAATGTAACATATAGTTAAATCATGAAATGAAATGAAATTAAATTAAATTCAAATACATTTGACTAGGCTAACACCTTCTCCTTCCCACGCTGCACCTCCCACATTCTCCTTCCCAGCTTTTGCACCTCTTTCCTCTTTCCTCTTTCGTTCGAAGGTACCCTAGAACCCCAAATTGAGCTCAGATCCTCACTCTTCGTCTTCAATGGCAACATCTTTTATGAAAACTACACCCAACGTGTTCCAGAGACACCAAAATCCTCTTGCATTCGTCGCCAATGGCATAAGTGCAAGAACAAGTGTCTCCGTTTCGCAGAAGAGAAGATCGCGTTCTTTCGCTGTTGTGTCAATGTCAGCCACGCCCGTTGAAACTTCTCTCGTAAAGTCTGCACCATCTTCGTCCCAAAACACGGGTATTCCAATAATGGTAATTCACTATGAGGACTTTTGTAATTGGATGTGGATAAGTTTATTTGAACTGGGGTTAGTTGCAAAACATAGTGCAATTAGCTTACGTGCATTTAACTAAATTTTGTTTAGGTTAATGCCTGTACTGGAAAAATGGGAAAGGCCGTGATTAATGCAGCGGAAGCTGCTGGACTGTATGTTGTTCCTGTGTCATTTGGGAATGAAGAGGAGTCTGGACAGACTTTTGAGATAGGTGGAAAGGATTTTTTAGTGCATGGTCCTTCTGACAGGGAGAGTGCTCTTGTATCTGCCCTTGAAAGATATCCAAATTTGATTGTTGTGGACTACACGGTACCTAATGCGGTTAATGGTATGTAATGTATCTTGAAGCATATTTATAATTGAAGTGAAATGAAGGAGAGAGGATAGAATTAATGTGGATTGTTTGTGGGAGAGAGAAAAAATGGAATTAATTTAAAAAGTTGTGTGGTATACCCTTCTACTATTTCTCCTTTACTTTCCTACGTCCCTTCATCTCTGAAGATACTGTCTTTACTGAGCTGAATCGTGTCTTGAGATTCCTGTAACTGACTTCTTTGGGTGAAACAAGGCATTGCTGTTGTAGTATTTATGAAGTAATTTATGAAATCTTACTATCAGCAAAGAAAACATTGATGTTTCAAATTCACATATCTTTCATTGTTTTTCTTATTTATCTTAAAATGAAACCTATTTTAGGGTGCACAAATCCACACTTGAGAGCTCAAAATATATATACACAAGCAGCTCGGTGACCATTGCACGTTATGGATCTAAATTCCAGACACGTGACCTGATTTTAATGATATAGACAAAATTGATCTTTTTTATTTTATGATCTATGATTGGGAATGTTTTACGAAGATTGTAATAGTATTGGAGCTATTTTTGAATTCATTCTCTTATGCAGGCAATGCTGAGCTATACTGTAAGGTTGGGGTGCCCTTCGTGATGGGAACCACTGGTGGAGATCGGGTCTTGTTGCATAAGTCTGTTGAAGACTCAAAGAATTATGCTGTGATATCCCCGCAAATGGGAAAGCAGGTGTGTGTGTATATACGTATTATAAGGAGAGAACCTTGATCAAACTTCCATGTCTTTAACAGTCCTGTATTTTGTCATCCTTATGTTGCTATATTTTTTCCCTTTAGGTTGTTGCTTTTCTTGCAGCTATGGAAATTATGGCAGAGCAATTTCCTGGAGCCTTCTCAGGGTATTCCTTACAGGTAACTCTTGCATTGTCATTTTGGGGTTTGGAAAAGTTTGGTTCGGAACACTTAGATACCTTAGTTCACCATGTTTGAATTGTCTCTGTTCAGCCTAACGCGGAAGTACAAAAATATTATTATTTTGTGTTTTTTGGGGGGAGGGGGCACTCATCTTTTTCCTCCACGTGTGTCTTTCTATTCTGTTTCGAGTGAAACTAAATCACAAGTCACCAAAAGAGGTCCAAATAGTCATATTGTACAAATAAAACAGCAATGTTTTTAAAATGATTGAAACTTGAAATGACTGCGCTGCAACTAAATTAGGTGCTTAAATTGCTAATTAGTAGGACTGGTAATCCTTGTTCTAGAGAGTAATGTGCTGCTGTCTACAATTGGAAAGAGAGTTACAGTAAAGCTGTACTTACAATCATATGTATTGACGATACAAAAGAATTCAAACAGATTTATCTCTGAACAAAAGTTGGTATATCACATTCTACATTGCTACTAGTTTGTGACAGGAATTTCTCAAGGCATATTGTTTTATTTTGAATAAAAAAATGTTAGGATTAGTGATTCTTAAGTAAAATTCTCGTTTAGTTTTAGAAACCGTTTAATTTTAATGACGCTTCTCTTTTAAATCTTCTATTTGATGTAATATTAAAATCTGATGCAATCGTCAAAGTTGTAGGTACTGGAGTCCCATCAAGCAAGCAAAGTTGATGCATCTGGAACTGCGAAGGCTGTAATTTCTTGCTTCAACAAACTGGGGGTGTCTTTTGATATGGATCAGGTGTGTTAGATGAAATTGCATGGTTCGTCCCTGTATAGCCATGTATACTCTTTACTTTAGCTAAACTCCTTTCTGGTTGAACTGTGTGCGTCTATGTGTGGTTTGAGTTTAGCAGACTAACATGTATCTTGGTATTACCGGTGTAGTTCACTGGGAATTTTTTCTAGTTTCTAATCATTTGCTACTTGTAAGTGAATTTCCATTTCTAAGTTGTCTTATTACGTGAACTCTCAGTTAAGATTAGACTAGCGTGCGTGACTTTATATTTCCAACAAGTTGCCTGTTGTGGTCTTCATATTATAAGAAGGGTTAAATATGTTTTTAGTCCCTCAAGTTTCAGCGAAATTTGGATTTAGTCCCTCATCAAAACTTTTGACCAATTTAGTCATTCATCTTTCAAAATGCGTGAATTTAGTCCTTTTAACCAAATTTTGTTAAGTTTATCTGACGTTTCAAGTTATTTCATGATAGTATTTAAATTATTTACACTGTTTGACATATTTTTGCTTCAATGTTAACTTAAATACTATCATGAAATGCGTTTGAAATGTCAGATAAACTTAACAAAATTTGGTTAAAATGACTAAATTCACGCATTTTGAAAGATGAAGGACTAAATTGGTCAAAAGTTTTGATGAGGGACTAATTCCAAATTTCGCTGAAACTTGAGGGACCAAAAACATATTTAACCCTT
>Ga0209589_1008253_pt1 | contig 16333 bp, 9 predicted proteins | sample CowpeawhiteBW_FD_187525 | JGI IMG/M metagenome (GOLD analysis project Ga0209589, IMG submission 187525) | Root nodule microbial communities of legume samples collected from California USA - Cow pea white BW (SPAdes) (version 2) | ecosystem: Host-associated > Plants > Roots > Nodule | place: USA... | reverse complement strand
CTAAATTGATAATTAAATAGTTTCTATTATGAATTGATTTCTAAATTGGTCACTAACATTAGTTACCAAGATTTTGACTACCAAAATAATTTGTTTCTAAATTGGTCACTAACATTAGCTACCAAGGTTTTTACCACCAATATAATTGGTATCTAAATAGGAAATTAGTCTCTAACATATTTTTGGTTACTAAAATTTGTCATTATTTAAGAAAATTTTATTTCACCCTTTTTTATTTACCATTAACTAAAAACTATGATGCACCAATACTTTAACTTGAGTCACGTATCTGAGTCCGATACATATACGTGTCTGATACTTTAGGATACTTATCAATGAAGTATCTAATTTATAAAGTCGTAGTACACTATAAGAAAATCTTTGAATAATGACCAATTTTAGTGACAAAAAATAATTAGTCACTATATAGTGTCCAATTTAGGTACCAATTTAAAAATTAAAAATTATTGACAACTAAAATAATTCTAAAAAATTATAATTGGTCTCTAAATTGATAATTAAATAGTTTCTATTATGAATTGATTTCTAAATTGGTCACTAACATTAGTTACCAAGATTTTGACTACCAAAATAATTTGTTTCTAAATTGGTCACTAACATTAGCTACCAAGGGTTTGACCACCAATATAATTGGTATCTAAATAGGAAATTAGTCTCTAACATATTTTTGGTTACTAAAATTTGTCATTATTTAAGAGTTTTCTTGTAATGGTACTTTTATGGTGACAATAATTTATATTTTTTTACTTTAGTATCGTATCTGTGTATCATAGATTAAATATTGAATAATTATAAAAGGAAAAAAAAGAAAACATAAAAGACAATGGTAGCATGACGCTTTAACGATAAACATTTTTATTGGAAAACTAATTGGATACGAAAAAACAAATGGCCTATACAAGTCTCAAACCTGTGACCTTCGTGTTATTAGCACGACGCTCTAACCAACTGAGCTAATAGGCCATACATTTCTCTATTCTAAATAACCGTTAAATTTGTTTATTGAAAAAAAATATCCGGTATTGGAAAAATAATTGGATACTGACTAATTATAAAGGGAAAAAAACAAATAATTTATATTGACTAATCTACATATTAAGAAAGTAAGATATTACCAAAATTACTATATTACCTATTGTCTTTTATTGACAAAAAACCATTTTTTTATTCTTTTTGAAAATAAATTTATTCATCAAACAAAATTGGGTGTTGACAATCATGTAGAATGTTTGTTTTGATATTTTTTATATAATATATTTTTATTTTCTAACCCATTATTATACGTGTAATTTTATCACTATAATTGTATAAATACATGTTATTTACTATAATATAATAATTCAATGTAATTGTTGTGAATCTTTTTTATCACCATCCAACATATAATGAAATTCAAAAGATAAAATATCTATGATAAATGTCAATTATTATTAAGTTTGATATTTGTTCTTTGTGTGATTTCGATCAAATGATGTATTATAATTTTTATTAATGTAAAAAATATTTCATTAGAATTTAAAAAATTGAAGTAAACATACATTTAAAATATATTTTAATGTAAATATATGTTTTTCTTTAGCATAAATATCAGCATAAGTAATTTGAGGTGTTTGGGCAATCTAGACCTGTTTTTAGCTCAACTTGGTACTGTAACATACCGACCGGATATTAAGCATTTAAATAGTAAAATAAAGAATTATTACATCAACTTCCTTTATTAAAACCTCATTTCCCAAAAATGCGGGAAATTTAAAACTTTTATTATAGTAATAAATATTCTCATAATCTCTATTATAACTCAACTTAAAATCCATAATAAAATTCAAGTTTAATAATATAAATTATTACAACTATTCCAAAACATAATAAAACTCTGAATAAAATTTTGAATCCCAATCTAGCCCTGCTCCGGCTTGAAGTCTCACCAGATCCACCTGCAACATCATCTGCTCTCGTGTACCGCGTACACAATCGTCGCCAAACACAAGCAAATAGGGTGAGCTAATAGAATAAAACATATATATACAATGCATTCATATATAACACACTCGCACCAAAGGAATTTTCATCCTTTGATTTCATACCACATGGCCACAACCATGTTAACCGTGTTCTACATCTTCTAGTGAGTATCCCAAGGTGTATTGTTGTCATACCTATCGGCCACAACCGATAGAGCACGTGTGGGAAACCATGCTACAGATCACACACCGTAACGCCAGGTGGAGTTCCCAATACGAACATAATTCGTAACGTCCCAAGACTACCAAACTCGTCAGCTAATTACTGAGGAGGGCAATCTATCTGGACCCATCCGTATTGGCCACAACCAACACACTCACCCGGCAACACTCGCCAACCCGAGCCACAATTCAAGAGTTCCTTGTGTTCATCCGCCATCCCGAGCATAACTCAAGGGATGTTATTCTGAGCCATGACTCAAGGAATACCACGTGCTTAACCCCTATCCCGAGCCACAACTCAAGGAACATCAACAAGCCGACCTTTGAGATATCCTAGAAGCCTTGTAGATCATGCACATCAAAGCAACACAACACCAAGCTGCTGCAACACCATCGCTTGGCGGGGGATGTGTACCGCTAGGCACCAAGCGCCTCTGCACAATCTGACTTTGCATCTATCGCCTGGCGGAACCGTCCCTGCCGCCAGGCGCCACGAGTTCCCAATCCTCTTTGTTCTGACGGTATCGCCTGGCGGAGTATAGCTCCCTGCCAAGCGATATACCAATAGTTGCAAAATACTTGTTTTCTAGTCACCCAGGTCAGATCGCACACTTAAACTGGTGATCAAGCTCATATTGAACTTCCCTAAGTGAACTACATCAATTCTAAATTTTATCTCGTCACCACAGTACCTATGCCACTTTAGGTTCATAAATTCAAGACTTACAATTCTTAGTCTTACTTAAGTTCAAGCTGCCCAAACTCATATTTTGCTATTGTTACTCTATAGACTTATACTCTATCAATATTTCCACATGGTACTTGTCCTCTAAAATCCTCAACAATTATAACCATTATAAGTTACTCATATTTACTCCACACTTCTAGCTAAGACACTTCAGTTTATATCACCTTCTTAATCACAATTTGCCTGTTTGTCAAATCTTACAATGGTTTGGTCAATCTGAAATCCAGTGTCACGACATCCAATTTTATTCAACATTCATGGAGTAACACATTTGCCTTCATGTCATACACCACTCCATCCACTTAACGCCATAACCACCTAATTCCTTTCTACTTTCACATACATCGCAATTAACCTCAATGACCCTTCCAAACCCCAAACTGCACCCCACAACCACGTAGAATCCTCTTCTATACCGTCAGGTGGTGCATACAATCTGGGAATTTCCATATTTTTCCCCAACACCCGTGAACCCAACCTTTCACAATTCTCCCTTCCTTGCAATCTTTACCAATTTCCACACGAATTCATTCACATTCAAAATATTTCATAACCTAATCACATTGATCAACAATTTCCAATGCAATTGAACCACCCATTATTCTCATGGTATCACTATTCCCAAATTTTCGAACCCTAATAGAGTGATCATAGCAATTTCCTCGAATTGACTCTAATAGAAGTATAATTTCCCAATTTATAGAGTCCAATGACCAATGCACAGTTGAAACCTTCTCTATTTCCGTTTGCCATTCTCCTAGAACCCTCAAAACCACAACAATCGAGCCATTACTCTCGCGTCACTTGGCGGTTATTCATCACCGCCACGCAGTTCATGATAATACCCAGAAATTGGGTGTAATAGGGATGTGTCGCATGGCGGCCCATTGCTTGTCGTCAGGCGGTTCCTCGTAGGAACCCATTAAACCACACAAAAACGGATGAGTCGCTTGGCAGCAGTTCATCGTTCGTTAGGCGGTTTCTGGAAAATTTCCAAAAACTCGAATTTCAATGTAAGCGAAAGGGGATCATACATGTACGGGTTATAATACATACAAATATGCGTAAAAATATAAATAGAACGTGGTTCAGCTCCCCTAACCTAGATTCCTTTGCTTAACAATTGAAAATATGATTGTTCCCTTGATCACCAATGGCCTCCCTTTGGCTTTCTCTCACAATTCAGCTCCTATGCGTCAGTCCACCACACAATTCCACTCTAAATTCTCTCTCCCCAAAGTGCAGTACAATGGTATCCTTCAACCTTCTCTTTTCCCCTTAATTGACTAATTAACAAGCCTTAATTTTGCTTAATGACTCCAAAAACGAAAATAGTCATTAACAAGGCGTAATTGTCATTCATTATTTGTGATTTTCCAGCCCTCTTGGTTGCTCTTGAGTCAGCTAGGGTTTCTATGCCCTTTCACATTCATGCCAAAGAAAATTTTGGCAAAAAGGAAGTTAAATTTAATTCTACCAAGGTTTGAACCCATTACCTTACCAATGCCAACTCAATTACAAAACCATTTAACCAGATCATATTTCATAATGACTCTTATAATTCTATAATTATATTACCACTCAACACGATCAAGCATAATTATTAAAAGTAATAATAATAATTAAATAACACACAAATGACATACATAAGACTCAAACCCAAGTCCTTTCACGCAGTGAAGTACTCTCAACCATTTAAGCTAGTACTTTTGTACAACATAACAATCAATATTAAATGCCATAAAGGCTTCCACAAAACGTATTTATTAATTAATTAATTATTTAATAAATTAATTTTCACGAGTCTTACATGTACTTTTCCTTTAGGCATTGGTTTAAAACAGTTTTTGAATCATAGAGTTGGTACCAATTTGATCAATAACTCAAATACTACGTTTCTCAATTACACCAAATTAATCCACAACATACCACAAGAATTACACTTCCACTTAAACCAAAATCATACAAATTCAAACTTTATCAACCCTAGAAAATGCAGAATTCATGAACATTCAATTAAACACAAGTTTAAGGCTAGCTCAACCGACTCTAAAATGCTAAAAGCTCTCTCAAGCCATAAGGTACTCTATCTACACATAGAAATATCACATAAACGATCAAATCATATTCTCATTATCATTGATCAATAGAGAAGCAAAAAGGAGACTACAATGATACATCAACCTCAAAGACAAACATATGCAAGGAAGAACATAAATTAACAAAAAGAAGACATGAAAATAAACTTACTCAAATAGAGAAATTGATTGATCAGCCTTGAAAATCTTTTCGCGAGGATCACACGAGCGGTCTCCGATCTTCAAACATATACGACACAATTAGACTTTGTATAGAGAAGGAAGAAGGCTATATAGAAAAAGTTGTTAGAGAAATAGAATGTTTAAAAGTAATGAAACTCATTTATAAAGTTTCTATGTGTACTTTAGTATTTTATTATTATAATACTTTATTACCTTTATTTTAAACACAATACTTTACGATAAGCATAACTTTAATGTTAACACCGTCTCTGTACATGCCATGTGTCATTTTGTGAAAATTTTAATTTTTTTAAATTTTTTTTAATTTTATTATTATTTTTTAAATTAAACTGCCATGTGTCACGTCATGGTTGTGCCACGTGTCAACTTATTAAATTTTTAAATTTTTAATTATTTTAATTAAAAAAAAGTGCCATGTGGCAGGTCACGATTGCGCCACGTGTCAAATTAACATTGGTTGTTTTCAATTTAGTCCCTTTATATACAATTTTGATTCAATTTAGTCCCCAAATTTTTAAAATGATTCAGTTTTGTCCTCCCTAATTTGAGACCAAATTAGTAATTAATTTTAATTACAACTTATATATACATGTTGAAATAATTTTTATTATATTTATAGATCAAATTACTCCATCTAACTATTCAAATTATTTTTTTTACATTTGTACAAATTTTAAGTGTAAAAAATTACAAGGAAAAAATGTAAGAAATAAAATAACATGAGTATTTAGGGAGTGATTTGATGAGTATTTAGAGAGTAATTTAATGTATAAATAATAAAAAATTATTTTAACATTAATATATAAATTGTAATTAAGCTTAATTATTAATTTGGTCTCAAATTGGAGAGGACAAAATTGAATCATTTTAAAAAATTGGGAGACTAAATTGAATCAAAAGTTCAAATAGAGGTACTAAATTGAAAACAATAAATGTTAGCTTGACACGTGGCACAATCGTGACCTGCCACGTGGCAAATTTATTTATTTTTTTTAAATAAAAAATCTCAAATTGACACGTGGCACAACCATAAAATGACATGTGACATGTACGTAGACTGTGTTAACGTCAACCTAACGGCAGAGACCAAATTGAACTTTTTTTTTTAAAGAATTAGAGAATCAAATTGAATAAAAAAAATAATAAAAGGATCAAAATGAACCAAACCAACGAATTAGAGGACTAAAATGGTAATTAAGCCTAACTAAAAATAAAACCTAAACTATGTATCCGAATAAAACTTATCTTAAAATCATACTTTCAAACTCAACTTATTAAATAATTTTTTAAAATTGATGCATTTTAATTAACTAAAAAAAACATACCCATTTGGTTTTTATTTTCTTAATTTCTTCCATTACTCTAATTTGTAGATTGAGTTTTAAGATGTTAACCCGTGTGTATAAGAGAGGCACATATTGCACATTTCTAGAGCAGTAAGAAACAAGTTTCACTATTAATCATGTTCTGTAAATTAAATATTTATTGTAAAATAATAATGATAATAATAATAAAATAATAATATTATTATTATTAATAATACAACTTAATTATATTTTATGATAAATTTGAAATTTTTAAATTGAGTTCTTATTCAATTATTTTTGTGGTCTTCCAAATTTTAAAATCTTTCGGTTAAGTTGATGTCCTTATATTTATATTACGAGACTTACGAGAATTTTCTTGAAAAGTTTACTATATTTAATAAAAAATATTTAAAAAAAATGAAAATTATAAAATTAAAAGGTAACAAATATATAAAATGAAATAATTAAAAAATAATTAAATAATTAAATATAAAATTATATTTTATAATTTTAATTTCATAATTTTTTAATTATCTAATTTTATAATTAATATTTTTATATTCTATAAATAAATTTATAAAACTAAATATTAAAAAAATTAAAAAATAAAATTTTACAATTATGACATTATAAAATTAAAAACTATAGAAAATAAAAGTATGAATTATAAAATATTAAATATAAAATTATAGAATATAAAAACATTTTCTGCTATATGAAAACCAATGCTTTCACGACAACGAAACAACACGACAATTAATGTCATTGGTTCCAGATGTCGCTCATCCAATCCTATAAAACCCTTTCAATATTTTAGAAATAAGATTTAAATATGTGCTTAATTCATGAAAAAATTATTAAATTTTGATCTTAGTTTTTAGAAAAATAAGTTAAATTTATATTTTTATTTCTTCATTCATTTATATTAATTAAAAATTTATATAATTAGCGAAATGTTAGATATCTATCCTAGATAGCACTAACTTATAAATTATATAAAGATAGTATTTGATATTCTTAAAAAACAGTTCTAAATCTTCAAACTAAATATAATGTATTTATTGTAAACAAACTTTTGGAACCAAATGTATTGATTTCATATGTTAAAGTGAAAAAAAGAAAAAAAGAATACATGTATCAAAACCAAAACGTGCTATTTTATTAGAAATAAAATAATAATTGCTTTTAAATTTTTAAAAAACGAAATCAAAATACACTTCTTTTACAGAAACTAAATTTTTCTCAAGTATCTGAGTTTATAAACAAAATCCTTAAACAATACAATGTATTTGACAAAACAAAAGGAGAAAATAATTTTATTTTATTTTAAGTCAAATGTGGTTGGTGTTGGTTTGATAGAATCATTTATACAAAGGTAAATTCAACCACAACAATACTACCAAGATGAACCAAGCTGTCACAATCAAAATGGTTGGAAATTAAAGATAGCAACATGAAATAAAATTTATAAAACTTAAGAGGGGAAAGCTTAGTTCAGATTATAGCTATCAATAATTAATAAACTAAACAAATAAATATATATATATATATATATATATATATATATATTTATATATATATATATATATATATATATATATATATATATATATATATATATATATATATATATATGAACAAAGACAAGAATCTCATTCATGCATTCATGTGTGCTATTTTCATCACACCCAAATTATTAATATCATATGTCACATCCATTTCCACATAGCAATGTGTATGATTTTAGTTGAACAAGTGCCAACCAATGCAAAATGCACTCAATAAATTACCAACTAGGGTTTCTAAAAAAATAAACCAAAATTTCAGTTTCACTATTTTCATTTCTGTCATCTTCTTCACTTCACTTTCATCTTTCATAATGTATTATTGTTGTGAAGCAGTGCTCCACAGCAAGAACTGTCATAGTCTTTGGTTCATGTGTTCTAGGAAGGTGTTCCTGTTACTGTGGAACAAATAGGAAATAGGTTAATTTAGTGTTCTTTTTATAGTTTAGATTTGGTGAAATTCATTTTAGTATAATTAATTTTAAGCTAATAATTCGTTTTAGTTTAATTTAGTATAATTAAAAAAAAAGTTAGTTTTAGTTTGTGTTTAAGATAACTAATATTATCAAAATCAACAAATTTATAATACTTAAATTTGAATAAAAAAGAAGACTTTAAACCTTTTTTTAGATTTGAGTTTTTCTTTTTGTCCATTAAGAGATTAATTCTCCATACGGAGCTTCATAGTTAAATCTCTTATTATTAGAAACTAATTTTAATAAAAAAAATAATTAATCATTAGGGACTAATTTATATATCGATTTATAAATTAAAATTATTGATAATTTAAATAATTTATAAATTGGTCTCTGATTAGTAATATTAGCTAGCTAGGTTTTAGCTACAAAAAGAAATGATCTCTAAATTTGTATCTAAATTAATCACTACTAGAACAAATTTAGAAACTAATTTTATTGGTAGTTAAAACTTTGGTAGATAATATTAGTAACTAATTTAGAGATCAATTCACTATAATGACCAATTTAAAGACTAATTTAAAAAATATTTTAATTATCAATAATTTTTAATCTATATATTGATATATAAATTGGTCATTATAATGACTAATTATTTTTTATCTTTAAAATTGATCACTATAATGACTAATTATTTTTTATCTCTAAAATTAGTCACTAATAAGAGTTTTTTTTAGTAATGCAACTCAAAAAAATGATGTTAATGTTAACTCCACATCACGTAATAGTGTCTCTTTAATTTAAATTTAATAGGATTGATGTTAATCGAAATTATTTTTTATTTGGTTCTTTACATTTGATTATTGTTAATTAAAAAAAATATAATAATAGGAAGATACTCCTTTAAAAATGTTTAATGAAGTTCAGTTCATCAACTGAGATTAGTAACTAACAAAGCAGTTAGAAACTAATAATATGGTTAAACATTAATGAAAAACACTTTTATGTTAAACCATGTTTTTATTAAAACAAGAATAACATCTTTTAACTATGTAAAAAAAAAAAATAGAAACATTAATGTGCAAGAAGTTTCATCATAAGAAGTATCTTGACAGAAAAAGGTATTGTTGTGAGCCCAAGTTACTCTTTATATGATATATGTTTTTGGTGCATAAGTGCATCTGCATTCTGGTCTGTCTAGAAACAGAACATTTTAGCACAGTAATGGGCCTACATTAAAGATATTATATAAAATAGGATCATATATGCTTCATAGGGAGCTAGATAAAGGACATTTTTTATTTTTTTTTACATTATGTTATTTTGTTCATTAATTATTTTTTCTTTCTTTGTTTTTGTGTGTCTCTAAACATGGTATGATTTGTTAAAATATAAGGGGCATAATAAAAATAAAAATATTTGTTATCCATTTTATTTTTGAAATGGGACACCACACAATAAATGAGGTGGACAACATAAAACTATGAGAAGTTTCAATTTACTAAATCAAGGGACAACTCTTTGTCAAAAAGAGAAGTCAAAATTGTCTTTCTTTCACTTTGTACCACATCACTTCTTGTAGGGTTTCCATTGTGATTCTTATGTTTTAAAATGCTTATGATTTTTGGATTTAAAAACAATATAATCATAGATTTAGGTTCATATGTTGATGTTGTTACACAAATGGAGAAGACTTTCTTTCTTAAGCATATAGAGGTAAATGATGTCAAAGATTAATACTTGTCCATGTTTATATCAAATAAAAAAAAATGTAACTATAAGATATGCTCAAAATAAAATTATAATAGAGATATGTTTTTTTTTTCTTTCCAGAAAGATGAACAATGTAAAAAGAAAACTCGATATCTCATTAAAATTTAATGTCAAAGAATCATAATTAAACTCAGACATATTATCTATTATAATATAATAAAAAAATACTAATAAATTTATTTTATTATCTATGTTTATTTTATTTTATAAATTTATCAAAAATTAGATTTTTAGTCAGTTTGACATAATAATTATTTTTATTGTCACATGTGTATAGAAATTATTTTTCTCTTTTAACCATTTGTTTTATTTTCAAGTTATGCGCTAAAAATAAAAAAATATGTTTTAATGTGTGTCCTTAAATATATTTTAGGTTAAAATATATATTTGGTCCCTATTTTGTTCAGTTTTGTCAATCTAATCTTAATATTTTTTTTTCAATCAGGTCCCAATTTTTGTTAAATTTTGTTCAATTTGGTCATTGTTTGTTAACTTCTTTTAAATAATTAACGGTAATGATTAGGGACAGTCACGTATCACTGCACAATTTTTATGTTTTTTTATTTTATTTAAAAAAAATTGAAAAAAAAAATGTCCATGTGTTAGTTCAACAACGTGTGTCACGTGTCATAGTCCATATTTTATATTGAATTTGGTCGCTACATTCATTAATTTTGTACAATTTAGTCTCAATTGTTTTTAAAATTGAGCAATTTTGTCCCTTACCAAATTGAGACCAAATTTAAATTTTATATAAATGTTATAATGATGTTTTTATTAAAATTCACATTTTTATTAAATATTTTGGTTTAGACTTACGATCAATTTAAAATTACAACGAAAATAAAATAAAAAATGAAGGACAAAATTGCTCCATTTAAAAAAAATTGGGACTAAATTCAACAAGAGACACATGACAGGTAGGGATGTCAACGGGGCGGGTAGGATACGGGTAATAGCTCTCCCGTACCCTACCTGCTGGATAAATATCTACCCTGTACCCGTACCCATATCCATTGGGTATCCATTATGTAGGTACCTGTCTATTTTTTTCATATTCGCGGGTATCCACAGGTACCCGCGAGTATTTACAAAATTATTTTAAAAAATAAATATTTAATTTGAAATTCAAATAAAATACATCACTGTCATAAATTTTAAATAAAGATTAAATAAACTCAAGTTCATATAAGTCCAAATAATTAAAAAGTAAATATAAAATGACGTTCAACACAATAAAAATTCTTTAATTAGTGCTTTGATAAAAAAAATCCCACTTTCTCTTATTGATTCCTGAAAAATAAACAAATAATAAACCTCAACTATCACGTGCCAAGTATTCTTATTTTGATTCCATCATTTGACAACAAGCATACCATAAACGTCATTTTCTATATAAGATTTGATGTATATGCCCAATTTCAAAGAAAGAAAAGAGAAGAATGTCAAAGGGGTGTACCTTGAAGAGGACAACGTACCAATAATTGAAGCTGGAAGAATGAAGATAGAAGACAAGACAAGATGTACAACTTAAAAAAAATTAGGTCAGAATGTTTTTTTACTAATATATATATATATATATATATATATATATATATATATATATATATATATATATATATATATATATATATATATATTATATGAGGGTATTGTTGTGAATTAAAGTTTAGCGAGTACGAATACTATGATACCCGTACCCGCCCATTAACATGCGGGTATCAAAAATACTTGTACCTGCGGGTAACGAGTATCCATTTTTAATATTTATTTTCTACCTGTTGCGGGGTTTATCTGCGGATCGCGAATACTAATTTTTTTGACATCCCTAGTGACAAATTCTTTGATTTACACATGCAAATTCTTTCAAAAGTAAAAAATAATTAAAAAGTTAAAAAAAAAAACTAAAAAAATCACTAAGTGAAACATGACGGTTACCGTTCATTATTGTTAATTGTTTAAATGACAATTGCAAAAAATGACCAAAATAAACAAAATTATCAAAAATTAGAACTTAATTGGACAAAAAAAAAATACTAGGACTAAATTGACAAAACTCAAAGAAGATTGGAACGAAATATATATTCTAACCTATATTTTAAGCATCATTAAAAGTTTTTTTTCTAATGTATTTTTAGTATATTTATTATTAAAGAATGACTTCTATTTAAAATGTTAATTCTTTTTTTCTCCAATATTTTTTCATTCTTAATTTTATTCTTATGTAATTTTTAATTACTTGTTCATTTAATAAATTATTAAAGAATAACTTATACTTAACTATTAATTTTTTTTATACATTTTTTCTTATTTTCAATTTTATTTTTTTATGATTTCTAATTATTTGATCATTTAATAAAATAAAATTTTAAAATACATTTTAATTTTACGCCTTAAAATACTATTATTTTAAAAAATAATATATATTTATTAAATGATAGAAATTATTTACATTATCACATAAAAAATATTCATGTAATAATTTTATCTTAACAAAAATTGTCAATAAAAAAATATTTATCATTTTTATATTGAATTATCATATAAATAATCTTATTGTTGTTCATATCTTTATTATGTAAAAATTAATTGATATTATTTAATAAAAAAATAGTATGAATCATACACACATAGAACTTTGTATAAAAATTTAAATAATTATATTTATAACAAAATAAATTAAAACATTATACTTAATGTCTCGTTTTAAAGCTCTAAAATATATATTTATTACGAAAAAAATCATATCTCTTAATATTATAAAATTTATTTTATATCTTTAATTTTTTACTATTTTCATCGCTTGTTACTTTAATGAGACGGAATATAAAAGTAAAAGTTAACAAAGAAATTCTCTTAAAATATATTACTTACTAATCTATTTTTATTGTCATTAGATGAGTTTATAAATATAATTATTAGTATTTTGATTAGATGAGTGTAACATGACTATAACAAAATAAATTAGATAAAAATAACTTATATTTAAAGTATTAATTGTTTTTTCTATACTATTTTTTTCATTTTTAATTTTATCCTTTTATTATCTCTAATTACTTGATCATTTAATAAAATAAAATAAAATTTAGGAAAAATTATTGTACTTTATTTTTGAAAATAATATTATTTAAAAAATAATATATATTTATTGATAATAAAAAGCTATTATAATATAGTAAAAGAAGATACTAGAATATTTACTTTATCTATGTTTATTTGGTAACATCTCATCTAATAGTATAAAACAATTAAATAGAACATTATAAGATTATAATGCATGCGAGATAGCTAACAAACAATTATTCAAGACAATATCTATACTAATATAATATATACAGACCAGACTAAAGATATCAAAGAGTTTTTCAAAAGAAACCACTCCTATACAAAAGCCATTAGCCAAGGAAAGCTACTTTACAACATCAACACTCTCTACAAGGAGAGTGTCCTCACCTATCTCCTCATCTGCTCACACCATGAAGTGATCATCGCAAAAGAGGCAAACAAAACACAAAAAGAAACAACAAAGTAAGCTAGTGTAAAAAGAATTATCCTAAGACAATTAAATCATATCAAATATAAGCTAAGCATGGATAAAATACAATAAATCAAATATATGCACACAAACAATTGATAATAAATTCAATTATCCGGATACATGTCCTTAACATTGGAATTCACTAAAGGCGTACACTTGTAGTAGTCTCTATGCTTTGTAGAGCCATAAACAAAGGGGTTATCACTCTACCACTCTCAAAGTTAATCCCCTTCTCACCTAGGATCAAACATGGCCATTGACTAGGACCTCCTACAACTGTGACCACATAACTTATTCTACTATGTTAGAGTGTGAATGATTATTAGAGTATCAGGATATACATAAATGCATACACTATTACCACCAAAAAGAATTTCTCCTTGAAATTTCTTAAACACCATTATCATTATACATGCTCACAACAACATTTTCACCTCAATTAAACAAAATCACAATCATAAACATACATAAGGTCCATTATAAATCTATCTCAAACAACCAAGGAAGAAAACATAATCAACATACAAATTGGCGCTTAACACCAAACCTCTTGCAAAGAGTGGTGGTCAATGACAATTCTAGCACTTAATGTGATTCTTCTTATAAAAAGGTTTCACTCAACAACACTTTATAGTGCTTAATGGCTCTTTCTGACGCTCAACGTCCCGGAGCTAAAATGCTCTAGACTTGTAGTATGAAGATGGCGCTCAATGGTGCTCTACTGCTACTTAGCGCCAAAGCGTTTGTAAAATACGACATTCAGTAGTCTGGAGCTAAAATCGCTCCCAGACCTCTACAATGAAGTTGGTGCTCAATGCCATTGCTATCGCTCAGGGTTGTATCAGATATCAACAATTGTATTTTGTGATTTTGAGGGAACTTGGACCTATTTAATTGATCAAATTGGTACTCCTTTCTCAATGCATTGGTTCAAAACAATTTTAAACATGGAAACTCATGCCAATTTGCTCAATTGCTCATATTATAAACTCTTCCAATTAGGCAAAAACCAAGTCCAAACCAACAATTTTTCATGAATCAAACATTCAAACCATACAAGTCAAATCATCCATGCTCACCACAAATCAATTTCATAGAAAATAACTAAAGTTCATTCCCAACATGAAGTCAATATTAAACATGCATTCATCAAATAGGAAAAAACACTACAAAAAAGATTAGTTTCCCTTACCTTGGCAAAATGACTCAAAGAATTTAAATAGCCAAAATGCCTCATAACTCGTAAGGTACCCCCTTTCTACACCTAGAGACAACATAAAAAATGATTTGACCATGCCAACAAAGACATTGATCTATAGACATTCAAGAAAAGCAACACAAGAACGCATGCGAGCAGGAAAAGCCCGCATGCAAACCATATGAAACAAAGAAGACGAGGAAAGGGGTTGAAAACTAAGTTACCCCAAAGAAGAAATTGATTGGTTGCTCTTCTTGATGAACTTGCCACAAAGAACAATCCTACGGTCTCCGATCTTCAAAAGGACGAACATATTGTGAACAAGCCTAGAGGGAAGGGAGAGATCTCTTAGAGAAGAGTTTCTAGAAAGATAGAGTGTTTTTAAGTAATAAGGATCTTTTAAGAATAGAGACTCACTATTTTAAATCATTGTACCTCCAAAAATACAATTTTCTAAGCTCTCACATATTTTGTTGGCAAATGTCCAAAAAATTAAATTTTTAGTCATTTAACATTGTTATGTTGCTTTTCTATTTATATTTATTTTGCTGTCAGATATGCATAAAATTATTTCACTCTTTTATCCTTGTGTTTTATTTTAAACTAATTTGCACTAAAAATGGAAATATCTTTTATTGTGTGTCCTTAGATAAACTTAAACCATAATTAAAAGTTTTTTTCCAATATATTTTTAATATATATATATATATATATATATATATATATATATTAAATATTCGCTTAAGTCCGCATTTTGATATTGGGAGTTTGATGCGGACTTTATTGGGATGCAAACTTATGAAGTTTTATGAATCATATTACAATATGAAATATTATAGGTCATATAATTACAATATCAAATATTATATGTGTTGGAATTTCTAGGGATTGTGAAAATATGAGAGATAAGAGATATGTTACAAGATGAACTTGTTATTTTATTTTATTCATATGAGTGAGTTGAAAAATTTTCCTTATTTATTATCAGATCAGATAAATCAAGCTAAGGGTGTATTCTTCACCCTTCTTTGCATCTTACACAATGGTCAATCATCAACCGCATGTGAGTAAATTAAAAATAGTTGTCAAATAAACTTAACGTGATTTTTTTAAAAATAAAATCATAAAATTATTGATCCAAGAATTTTCATTTTTTAAATTCTAATTTAGGCGGCTTGCAAACTTAAATGAGTGTGGACTTAAACAAATGCTTACTATATATATATATATATATATATATATATATATATATATATATATATTAAATAATATTTTATATTTAAATTTTTTATTTATTTTTTT
>Ga0209589_1008251_pt1 | contig 16336 bp, 4 predicted proteins | sample CowpeawhiteBW_FD_187525 | JGI IMG/M metagenome (GOLD analysis project Ga0209589, IMG submission 187525) | Root nodule microbial communities of legume samples collected from California USA - Cow pea white BW (SPAdes) (version 2) | ecosystem: Host-associated > Plants > Roots > Nodule | place: USA... | reverse complement strand
AAAAGGAGTACTCGTGGTTGGGCAGCTTCCGCTGGAGGGGGAGTGTACCAATGTGGTTGAAGGGACTCACCCTTGAGGGGGAGATTGTTAGGAATCCAAGTGTGAGTCTAAGTCCCACATTGACCATAAATGAGAAAGTAGAGCTCTATATAAGAATCAAGACCCATAAACCCATTGCCTTAAGGTTTTGGGTTGAGAGTGGTGTCAGTGTCTTATGTGGTTAGGCTCAGATCTCATTGGTGTTGTTCTCTCCAATGAAACCCCCCTTTGTAAAACCTGACAAGGGCAACGTTATTGTAATAGTTTCTCCCATGGTGGTGGTTCAAAGGGAATGGGCTTAAACTCGATTTGTAATTGTGGAGACCTAACAACCTTAAGAATGACAAGAACTTCAAAGAATCTTGGTACACAATTTTGGGGTTGTGCCAACTACAAGATTTGATTAATAAAACAAGTTTTTGTTATAAAATTATTTATTTTTAATTAATATTGAGTTTGTTATTTTTGTGTTCAACAAGAGCAATTTTGATGATAGAAATGTTGTTATCACTAGACAAAAACAAAAAGGAAAATAAATGATCGGGAGAATTCTCTCAAGGTTTCCAAAAAAAAAAGGATTCAATTATTAGTAGTAGTGGGTTGTATTCTTGGTTTAATGAATATAGAGATGGTGTCATTAATGATGAAAAATTGTTCTCTAATGGGTTGTGTTTTGGGTGGCGTTTTGGGTGGCTATGTTAAGGACGAATGCATTATTAACATTGTATCAAAATATTGTGTAATGTTAATGCTTGAAGTAATGAATGAAGTTATCACTGTGTTTTGTTCAAAAAATCCGAAATATTGGTAATGTTTATTCAATTTAGTCCTTATTATTAAGGTTTGTTTAGTTAACTATACACAACTTGTGAATTCATAGCACAAAGGAAAGTAGGTGATCTAATACGCATTAATGTAGTACACACCCAATAATTTTTTTAAACTATAAAACCATAATAACATTAATTTTTGGCAGGAATAATACAAAGCACTTAAGTTCAACAATACGTCCAAAAAGGTAATTGCCAAAATACGTCCAACAAGCTACTATAAGTTCAACAATGTATATTATCTAATGAGCCAAAATAAAATTCATAACACTTTTGGTACCTCTATATATAGGCACATAAGTTTAAAAAATCCTTAAAAGAAAGTTCAAAGCCTAACATAAAATAAAATTTGAAAACACAATTTTCAGATTTAAAAGAAAACCCAAAGCCCAAAACATAAAATAAAATTGAAAACATAATTTTCAAATGCAAAAGAAAGCCCATAACCCAAAACATAAAATAAAAAATTGAAAACATAATTTTCATATGTGAAAAAAATAAAGAAACTTAACAAAATAAAGAAAATTACAAAACTTATAATTTCCTAAAATATTTTCAAATGTGTTCCAAGTTATGATCCTCGTGTTCTTTAAATTCTCATCTTCGTGAAGCATCAATAGTTGCAAAGGTAATTTTCTTCCAAGTTCTATGTTCTTGATCTTGTCTTAGGTTCTTTAAGTTGTATTGGTTCTTCCTCAAATTCTTCTTATAAAGAGTTAAGGGATAATCCTCTATCACCCTATTGGGATGAAAAAAAAATGAATATGCAAGTGAATTCATGCTTAATTGTTCACTCCTATGTATTCATGTGATACAACATCCATATTATGTACTAATAATTTGTGTGCATATATATCATACCATTTTCTAAATAATGTTTAGCATACATACACTATACTTATAAAACCAAAGAAATGTCTAATTTCTCACCTTATGAGGAGCCTACTGATAACTCAACTTCTATACCTTCATAGTGAAGCTTATTTCACTCCCTTAGATTTTTTTTTCTTTTATCTTTCAATCTTAGCTTAGATTTGTGAATTTTTAGGAAGTTTTAGCAACTACAGCACCGCCCGGCACAGCCAAACTGCTACAAGGTGTCTACTCCCTGACTTGGTACCGCCTGGTGCAATTTATTGGTGCCTAGTTCAACTAAAATGATATATTACTACACACTTTCTATTTCTTATTTCTTCTAATTGTTTGGTTTGTCATGGAATTCATTCGCATTTCCAATATATTTTTCATCTTATCATAACCTTTATGAAATAATGTTCAAATGATGTGTATCAATTAATTTTTTTTTACTGTCTCACATTTGAATATTTTTATTCTTTTTTAATATTTTTATTTATTATATATTTTCCTTTCATACGAGACTGTTTAACACTATTCATTTAAGTGTTTAATAGCATAAACCTTTCATTTACTAAATAATATAAAAAATTTATCTTCTTTACTCTATTATTATTGATTTTTGTTTTATTTGAAGAATTTTTTTTTTCACTAAAACAATTTTTATTATTTCTCAACCATTGACTATGTTGATATTTGAAAATATTTCTTAAGTCTCTAAGGTATTCTTTGTTTTATCATACCGTTAATTATACATTTGTTTTTCTTTATGCGATTTCATTCCAAAGTTCTCAATTTTTTTCTAAGACACACATTTAAGTTTTTTAATTGTTGTATATTTTTATCATGTAGAATATTTTTTTTGATATACTTTATATAATTATTTTTTATTTTCTAACTCATTATCATACTGTCATTTTGTCACTATAATTACATATATAAATTATATTTACTTTAATATAAAAATTTAATGTAATTGTCATAAATTCTTTTTATCACCATCCAACATATATTGAAGTTCAAAAGATACAAGATCTATGTTAATTTTTTTATTATTAGTTTAATTTTTGTTCTTTGCGTGATTTTGATCATGTTATATATTATAACTTTTTATCCGTGTATAAAAAAGAGATTCATTAGAATTTAAAAAATTAAAATAAACAGATATTTAAATTATATTTTAATTTGAATATTTGTTTTCTTTTTATATTTTTCTAAAATATTTTTAAATTTTATCAACTAAGTTTCATTAATGTTTGCAAATTTAATAAATGTTTCGATTCTCATGAAATCTGGTTTGTTATTATAATTTGAGATGTAAAAAATTATAATTTTTTTATAAATATTTGATATCCAAGAAATAACTCTTTTCTTAATATTAAATATTTGATAATATTATTTTTTATAAAATTTAATTAATTAATATTAAAACAGTAAAAATATAAATATGAGTACTAGTATATATCCATCATTTAGAATACACTGATGAGTCAAAAATTTAATATTCATTAAATTTAAATATAAAAATGAAGATGGGATGAATATAAAATAACGAAACACGTTGCATCATGTACCATTGTCTTCGCTACTTACCAATGACCAATGGACATTCAAACGAGTAATGATAGGATACAAACCTATACATTCGCAATGAAGGATATGTAATGTTCTAGAAGAGAATTTTATCTCTTCCTTCTAATACTAGTAGTGTGTGAGTAATATTAATATTCTTCAAGGATATTTGAGCTAGTAATAGAGAACTTGTGAAGCAACACTATTGTTACTCTGTTGATTTTTATTTATATATATATATATATATATATATATATATATATATATATATACTATTTCGTGTAGGTAATATAATTAGCTCATAATGATTACATCTATGTGATAAAATCGTAATTGTTTTTATCTGAAAATATAAGGAGAGATGTGGGAGACGATTTTTATATTTAGTTTTTGACTAAAATCATTTTAAGATAGTAAATTGCTAGGATAAATTTTACTATATTAATTTGTTGTGTTCTTAAAGCCTGAATTATGAAATAATCTATATAGCCTGTCCTTAGAGTTTTAAGAAGAAAAAAAATCAGGAAAGTGATTCTTAGGATTAGTTGTTCATATGAATCTTAGCATATTAATTGCTTTTAATAAGAATTAAACAAAATAATAACTCTAATTATATTATAGGTGTGTAAGATATAGATATATTCTATCTTTATATTTTATGGTTTGTTAAGATTTGATTGAAATGTCTTGATTATATAAAATAATAATCTAAAGGCGACATTAATGATTCATTTATTAAATCCTAAAATATAAATCACAATAATTAAATATAAAGATTTCGCCTTCAAATCTTTCTTGACATTATCTTTTTATAAGCAACTTTTCTCTACAATAGATTTCCAAATAATAATTAATGTCGTCAATATTAAATAAACTTAATATTATATTTGAAATTAGGTTTCTAAAATGAAATTATCTCTAATGATAAAGATTTTACTATTTATTTTTTATCGTATTATACATACTCAAATTACCATCTATCTTTACCTGTAATTCATATACAAATAATAATTAATGATATTAAAATATTTAGAATTATATTTTCAAAATTAAATCATTTTTAACAGTAAAAATTTTCATTAAATACTTAATTTACAACTTTTACAAGTAATCTATTTTGAAGAAGATTTACAAATAATAACTAACGAGATCACGATTACATAAAATGAATATTACAATTATCAAAGTTAAATTATCTTTAGTACTATAACAGATTAAATAATATTAGATTTTCAAAGTAAAATTATCCTTAATAATAAATATTTCATGTTTCCTTAATTAAATTATCATCCTTATAAATATTTTCACCGTTTTTGAATGATGGAACAGAAATATTTTTTTAATAACTAAAGACAATTTTAAGAATTGTCACGATTACATAAAATGAATATTACAACTATCAAAGTTAAATTATCTGTAGTAATATCATAGATTAAATAATATTAGATTTTCAAAGTGAAATTATCCTTAATAATAAATATTTCATGTTTCCTTAATTAAATTATCATCCTTATAAATATTTTTACCGTTAAATATTTTAACCGTTTGTAATGATGGAACAGAAATGTTTTCTTAATGACTAAAGACAATTTTAAGAATTGTGGTATGTGTAACTACATTATAAGAGATCACGATTACATAAAATAATGAAGACTACAATTATCAAAGTTAAATTATCTTTAGTAATATAATAGATTAAATAATATTAGATTTTCAAAGTCAAAGTATCCTTAATAATAAATGTTTCATGTTTCCTTAATTAAATTATCATCATTATAACTATTTTCACCGTTTTTGAATGATCAAACAGAAATATTTTTTCAACAACTAAAGACAGTTTTAAGAATTGTGGTATAGTACATTATAATAGATCACGATTACATAAAATGAATATTACAATTATCAAAGTTAAATTATTTTTAGTAATATCATAGATTAAATAATATTAGATTTTGAAAGTGAAATTATCCTTAATAAATGTTTCCTTAATTAAATTATCATTCTTATAAATAGTCCATCTTATAACGTAGTTACACATTCCACAATTCTTACAATTGTCTTTAGTTATTGCAAAACTTTTGTGTTCCATCATTCAGAAATAGTGAAAATATGCAGACAGTGGTACTGAGAGGAAACTATTTGGGAATCCGAAGATATCAAAATCCAGTTGCAAGAAGAAGACACCACCACCGTTTTTCGCATCGTAGAAGCAACACGCATCATTTTCATCTTCCGGCCATTCGTGTAATATTTCATTTTCTTTACTTTTGGAATTTCTTGGTCCTTAAAATTTTAGTTTCTTTCTCATTTTCATTGTTATTGTCTTTTCTTGTGCAGGATTTTCCTTCATTGGGTGATCATATTCCTTCGTTGGTCGACCCTCACAGTGATATGCTCATGAACAATGATGACATGTTTGAAGAGGTATTCGCTCTTCCTGTTCAGGAATTTTCTTCATTGACTGACCCTCACAGTGATATGCCCTTGAACATTGACGACACGTCTAATGAGGCAAGTATTCTGTATATAGTTTGATGTATTTTCCTATGAATACTAAAATCTTAGAAACTATGAAAAACTTTAAATTGTTAACTTTACAAAATTGAACTACAGGATCGTCTTGAGTTAGATGAATGGATTGACAATGACGACTTAGAAAAGGGTTTGTTAGAAGACATTATTGCAAGACAAATGCAGACAAAAACTTATATGTTACCTATTGACTTAGTGGCGTCAACTGAAGAGCGAGAACCTGATATTTGCGTAATATGTCAGGTATTTGTTTTTTTATGTACTAGATTGGGGTTATTTATTCAAGTTTGATGTATTAGAAATATATTTTACCCTTTCTCTTATTAATTGAATGTTTATGCATGATTTTACAGGATGAATATAAAAATAAAGAGGAGATTGGAATTCTGCAATGCGGACATGAATATCATGGAGATTGTATAAAGAGATGGTTACATGAGAAAAATGTTTGTCCCATATGCAAATCAAAAGCATTGACAATTGGATAGAAGGGGAAATTGAAATCACATAATTCATTATTTGAGTGAATTCATATTTTGATCTGAACGAAACGAAGTAGTACATATTGTTAACATAGTTGTAAACATTGTTGTTGTAATGGTGAAAAACTCATTGCTTACTGGTTTCATGAACCAGTAAACGTAGTTACATTCTTGGATTTAAATTATGATATAATATTACTTTTAAATTATTACCATTTTTAAAAAGCATTAAAAAAGGAATCATGTTTGATAAAAAAAAGTTAGTTATTAATAAAATAAATATTTTTTTAATATCATAACAAACTTTAAATTATTGAAAAATTATAATTTTTATATATGACGTGTTTAGTGAAAAGAATATATATTACAAATTTTACAAATTTAAAAGAACTTTGCAAATCTTAAGGTCTAAGTAAGTGTGATATACGTAATGAAAACTTTATTTTCTAATTGGTTGGAATAAATTACGTCTAATTCATTCTTTTTATGATTGATTATATCGAAAAGATATAATATTTATTTACCATTACACATTATTGTGAAAAGAAATAAAAAAAATAAGAAAGATAAATCAAATTTCAAACTAATATTTTACAAGTGTATTAGCACAAAAAAGTATATAAAAACAGGAAAAGCTAAAGATTAGTTATTATTAATCTTCAAATTAATTAATTAATTAATTTCTTATAGTACTAATAGCATTTGATTAAAATGATATTATACAGTAAATTCATTTATCTGTTGTAACATTTTCAAAAAATATTTCATATTAATATTATTTATATTAACGTTTGTAAGAAAATATTACAACAGAATATATATATATATATATATATATATATATATATTAATAATTTTAATAAATATAACTAAACAAATGTTACTAAAACCAGTAAATCTTGAAGAGCTACTAATGGTACGAAAATCATATGAACAGAGAATTTAGAATTATATTTTAAAAATTGAATTCTAATGGTAAAGATTTCCCTCTACTTCTCTTGTCATTACGTTCTTTATAAGTAATTTATATTACAATATATTTAAAAATAATAATTAATGTCATCAAATAAACTAACTGAATATTCGGTAGAATTAGGTTTCAAAGATTAAATTATTTTTAATCATGAAGATTTTTCTCATTACTTAAATCGTTATTGTTTTCAGTCATTCATGCTATAATATAGTTGCAAATAATAATTCATGATATCAAGACAAGTGAATTGAATATTTAAAATTAAATTATCTTTAACCGTAAAAATTTGCCGTAACCATATCATTAAATACTTACATTACCATCTTTACACGGAATCCATTTTAAAGAATATTTATAAATAATAATTAATGGCATAAGGCTAAAATATTTGTTATCTATCCGAGGAATCGATATTTCATAAATGTTTTTGTATTGTGCTTGGGTGAAGTAATTTAGAAATTTTCAGAGAAAAAAATGAGTTGTTTGAATGAGAAAATAATTAAAATTTAGAATTTTTTAGAAGCTATTTGAAATAAATAAAAGGAACAGAATTTGAAATTCACCAAAATATGTTGAAATTGAAATTCCACTCTCTCACTAGCTTTGAACTTTTCATCATAAGTCATGTTAGATGCCATGCTCAACATCATGTTGGCATGCATTATATTTCATACATGATCATTGTAGATGATATTGACATATCTCATAATGCTGCTCTCGACTTTGTTGTGTACATTCAAACAATATGTTATATGCATAAAAAAAGTCTTCATCATTAACTTTAATGGATTTGGAAGAACATATTTAATAACGATTTAATAATAATATAGATGAATTTAATGTTGTATGCTTATTGTTACTATTTGTGTTTTCTAGTTAAAATACAAATTAATGTTTGCATTTTTCATCATGATTGCATTTATGAATTAGAAGCACTAATTATTAATATTTTTAATTTGATGTTTTAATTTTCAATAATTGAAATTTATTTAATTAATAATTAAAAAATAAAGACAAAATAAATTAGAAACCCCAAAAAACAATGACTTATGACGTGAGATTTCCATTTCAGACAAAATTTAAATAAGATCTTATAACATCTTGTACTTTTTGTAAATCAACAAAAAAAATTGTGAAAATCTCAATAAAATCTTAGATGATCAAAAGAGAAAAAAAAAAGATAAATAGGTAAATTAGTTAACACTACAATATCATATAAAGAAGTACGTGGCTCATTTTAAATTGATGTTTTTCAGGGTCTAAAACCACTCATAGTAAGATGTAGGACATATAAAACAAGCTATATTACAAGAAAATTAATTCAATCCATCCATTTCAAAAATATAAAAGAGATATATAAAATCAACTATATCTTGATAGGAATCACTTAAGTAGAATTTCGATTCTCTGCCAGAGTTTTACCGTGTCTTCAAGAACACTGATTTCAATGTTTTGAAAAATATAAAAAAGATTTTTAAAATACCAACATCAACACAAAAAGAGCAGTAAAAAATCTGGATTCCACTTAAGTATCAGATATCTATCCAAATGAATATTTAAGTTCTACTAAACATATTTGCTTCGAGAATTTTTTTTCAGTTCATGTTTTATCTAACTGGGTTCAAAGAGTCGGTAAGAATGAACTAGAGTTATGTAACTATAATCCATAATCTGATCATTGAATCAATTACATGATTAAAAGTATTAAACAAACTTGCACAGGTCATTGAAAAAGACACTATACAATACGGTTCTTGAAAAGAAAACTGACCTTTTGAAGAGAATTAGGATTCCTCCTTGCAGTAACCTGAATGAGTGCACCATCAAGAAGCATGCGTTGCAGTACTCTTGCTATGTTCATAGAGTCATCAATGCCAAGATGATGACTTCCCATCAATGGTATTTGCAGTTCCTTCATCATTGTAACCATTCCTGTGGCCTGTTACCCGTTATAAACAAAAGCATACAATAAGTTATACATTAGGATTATGCAAAATGAAGGTAAAGAAAAAACCTGAATCCACCATAGTTAAGATGATATTAACTCAATGGGTTAAATATGTTTCTAGTCCTGAACTTTGGTGTAAAATTGAAATTTGTCTTTTTTGTTTGAAACTATAATACATTTTAATCTCCAGATTTTAAAAATGAATAGATATAATCCTTTTAACCTAATTATGTTCAACTTTTTTGACGTGTCAAACGTGTTTCATGCTAGCATTTGAGTTATTTATACTGATGGACACATTCATGTCTCAATGTCAACTGGAAAACGTGTTTGACACGTAAAAAAAAAATAACGTAATTGGATTAAAAAGACTATATCTATTCATTTGTAAAGTTTGGAGACTAAAATGTATCAAAGTTTTGGACATGAACAAATTCCAATCTCATGTTAAAGTTCAGGGACTAAAAACATATTTAACACCTATATAGAGTTGCACCCTAGCAAAAAATTTTATGAAAAATGAGATTAAATTTCCTTTGATGCATTTGCCATAAGTTTTGTATGTTAGATGGAAAAATGAATAAATTCTATTATGGTCTTCTGCCAATTATGAACATTTAGAGAACTTACCCTCCTGTTATAAAAGTTCAAATAGACATCTTTGAGATTAACCCACTCCATAAAATATGGAGGAAGCTTTATCTTTGACACTTCACATTGTTGAAGGACCTTAGTTTTCAAATCCCAATTTCCACTGCAAAACCAAAAGATTTTGATGTAGAAGAACAAATCCTGTTATTCTAGTTCCAGATATACAGCGCAGGAAACCAATGCATCATTAGAAATAAAACAAAGAGTTATAAAAGTTAAACCATAAGTAATGATACTTACCATGTTACAAATGCTGCACGATTAAGTTCTGCACCCCTCCACAACTGATTTCGCATTAACCAAACTCCAAATTGTTGAATAACTTCCGTAAATGGAATTGCTGTGTCATGCCAAACTCTGAAAAAATAATAATCAGTATGGCTATAGTTCGTGGTGACACTTTAGGTTGCAGAAGTAGGTAATAATCCCTTAGTAAACTGATACAATAAAATGATTTTCATTGTAATGGCTAATAGCTATCTTTTCACCAGTCTAACTCATTGTTCATCAGTTATAGGATATTTCAAATCAGAAATCTCTACAAATGTTACTAAAAGCTACCTTAAAAACTACCATTACTTATAGCATCAATTTATTAAATAATAAATACATGTAGAAGGGGAATTGGAGGATATATTTGTTTTTCAGATTGTATGTGACAATAAAAATGAAAGCAGAGATTGTATGTGGATCAGAAGTATGAATCAGGCTAGATTAGTAAAGGCAGATTAAGCAGCATACTTGTGAACTCCAAATTTCCCATATTTGTTTGCAATGTATTCGTTTATTCTCCGTTCACTCATTTTTGAGGGTCTCACAAACCTGTTAAAGGACCAACACAAAAGTAAATTGTAAGATCAAAGAATAATGATCCTCATATATAAATTATATTTTTAAATTCAACAGAAACTAACCTATGTAGTCAAAAATATTAATATCATATGAGTTTAAGACTCACAAGCCATCTTGTTGCATTTAAGGGTTCAAACCTTGAGACTACAATTCCATTAAAGGTATAAACTATTAAAAAACTAACATCCTAATTATAGTCTAAGAATGCAAATTATATTCATTTTAGAACTATAGAAAAGACCAAGAAGAAAAACAGAAGATCTCAGGCAATCACTGAACAACACTGCACCTGTTAGATATGGTATAAAGTGGCAGATCAAAACCTGTGGAATGTGTCTTCAAGCTGCAATGTTTTTGCACTAATCATTAGAACTGGAAACTCAAGAATCTCAACCCTACCCTCTAAATCAAGCACAAGGAAATAGTCTAGATTCTGCGGACGTATTTTGTTCAACTCAGCAATGTCAACTGTAAGCCCACTGGAGCAATCATGATTAAACGTCTCAAGGTGGATAGGATCATCCATCTGCAAATTTCAAGAAAAGAAAACAATAAAACCATTTTTTCCTCTGCCATCTCATAATTACACCAAATTTAATTTAACATGACATGACAAAAAGATGAAGCTGATTAACAACATCACCTTCAAAACCTACAATTAAATGACTTAACTAGCTATCTTCCGACAAAGCTTGGTTCACACCAAAACTTCAAAACAGAAAGAATAATTTAATGACACCAGGTTTCTCTACTGAGCACATTATTTGGACCTACTCAAAATCATACATGGAAAGGATTAATTGAACAAAGGCATGGACATGGAATACTTTTGCATGTGCATACTAAGTTATCTGACTTTTGTAATGTGATACAGTAATTCAAGCAACAAAAAATTCCAGGAAGTCCAATCAGTTCGAAGAACAAAAGATGCAGGAAACTCTAAACAGGAAAGAGTTTTGAGGATCTTCATTATAGAGAATGAGATACAGAAACATAGTCCTACAACTGAAATCATTACCCGCTCCTTCATCCACAACAAAAATTATTATAGACTAGTGGAAAGACAAACGATATTAAAAAAAGAAATATAATCATCATTATAGTTATAAAAATAAATATAAATAATATTTACAATTTTATTATGGAGAATTTTTATTTATTTTATAGATAATTTTTTACTATAAATAATCATTTTAATTTAAAAAATGATTAATTTAAAAAAATGACTAAATTAAAAAACAACAATTTAAAAAAAAAAGTCGTTTGAAAAATAAAATAAAAATAATTAGTTTAATTTAAAAAATAAAATTTGAAAAACAATATGTATACAACAAAAGAGAACCCAATACTGATTAAGTGACTTAAAAAAACCAATTAACTAGCTCTAAAAATAGCTACTCTAACATGATGTCAGTATTAAATAAATTTTCTAAAAATCAATGTAAGGTGTCCAAATCCAATTCATATTCACACCCCTTCTTCCCTCCGTTTCATTCACAAATAATTCTCTTAATAGATATATCCTCTCTGTAGACAATAAGGCGTTCATAAACTATGCCACAGTGTCATGTCCTTCATTATTTATCATAGAAACAATTTATCAAGCACATGCCATGCAAAACAACAGGGTCTCCCAGAATACTTCAGAGCTTAAAATTTAAACAGAATAAAATTACCCATAAACCGAAATGATGTAAAAGGTGATGGGTGAAAAAAAAGTCATAACCTTGGTGCATTTTTCCTGGCAATGATACAAGCACAAGGGTTTCCAGCGAAAGTGGGGCTCGTGAAAAGAAGGGGTCTCGGAATTTGAGAGAGAAGCAGAGGGTGCTAAAGAATGTGCTGGATGAAGTGCAAGGTTTGCAGGTTGCAGAGTAAGAGGAGAGAGAGAAAAAAACATTGGATTACGGTGTGACAACATTTTTGCTAAACATCCTCTCGGAAGCGCCATCACTATTCACTGGGTGTGCAATGTGGATTGCTCTCCTTCCCAACTAAGCATTTTTCTCTTATATAATATGTTTTATATCAATACTTTATAATGTATATACTCTTTCCCAGTGGAAATACACAATTATTTTTATAATAAAATAAATAAAGAAAATGATAATTTAACAAATTTTTTTTCTAATAAATTTTTACAAACTACCGATTTAAATAAAAATATATTATTTTATTACTTATATTATGGTTAAAAAATGAAAAAATAATCTATTTTAATTTCATTTATAAAAATTTTGTCAATTTTAATTTTTTTTTATCAAAACATAATTTTCTAATAAATAAATGTAATTAAAAATATTCTAGGATTAATTTTACAATAAAATTATTAAAAATACTAAATATCAAGTACAATAAAATATATAAAAAAACATTTTTCTATAAAAAATATTTATTACACTATAGAAAATACGTGTTATTTTTTATTTGTCTTATTTTTAATTTTTTAAACAAACATTTATAGTGTGAAATGAAATAAAAGTTTAGTTTTCACATTTATTTATAAAAATAATTAAATTGATATTAGTAATCATTATTCTTTCTTATTTATTTAAATAATTAAAAGTAATTACGACAGTTTAAAGATAAAATGTTAAAATGAATGGGCCTGTGAGCAAAAGGATGACAATGGGTGAGATAGAGTTTTATCAGGGAGCTTCTTCCTGCATCTTCAAATAGTTCTACTGCACCCAAAAATTTTAAACTTTTTATAGTATCTTTTTAAATCCTTTGACCATTCAGTAGTAAAAGTTAAAAAAAAAAAAAATTCTCTCTTTGCTATGAAATCACGGGTTATTTCATATTTCGAAATCTAGTAAAATCTTTAATTAATTTTCGAAATCCGGTGAACAGTGTCAAACGAATTTAGAATTGTAAACCGGCATTTGAAGTCCGATTAAGTCTTTTAAGGAAATTCGGAATCCGTTTTCTTACGAAACCCGGTTATGGAATTGTCTACCAATATTCGAAGCTCGGTTAAGCCTTTAACGAAATTCCAAATCAGTTTTTTTTGTTTAAATCGGCATATGTAATACGGTTGGTGATTTTAATTTTTTTATTTTTATATTTGATATTTTTATAAGATTTAATTTTAATTATTTTATAATTTATGTGTTAATTATTTAATTTTAAATTATTTATATTTTATATAAGTACATTAAATAAAATTTTATTAATTTAATTTTTGTAGTTATTTTTACTTTGTTAATTTTTAATTAATAATGATAAATTTTTGTTTAAAATATTTACCTTTATAATATCTAGATTAATTTTATTTAATTATTTTTCAGTTATTTTTACTTATTTATTATTTATTAGCTTTTAATATTTTTATTTATTTATTTGATTTTATTTATAAAATTTAATTTTAATTTTTTTATATTTATATATTAATTATTTAATTTTATATCATTCACATTATATATAATTACATTAAATAAAATTATACACCGATCATCGAAGTCCGGTTAGTAATAAACTATTTTTTTATTTAAAGTTTATATTTATCGATATTCGAATTCCGTTAGTTTTGTTTTTTTATTTATTTTGGATATAAGATTTAATTTCAATTTAATTATTATTATTAAGTTGCTGTTTAATTTTATTTTTTAATATAGTTTATTAATATTTATTATTTTTTTAGTTCTGAACTTGAATTTTTATTTATTTTTATTATTTTATTTTTAATTTGTTATTTTTTTTATTCATTTTATTTCTTAATTGTTTATAAATTTTATCATTTGCAATTTTTTTATTAATTATTTTCTACACTTTTTCTAAAGTTTTATTTATTTGATGAGTGAGTTTTTATTTGTTATTTGTTACAAAGCATTTCAAAATTTAAAAAAAAATTAAGAAAATAAGTAAAGCAAAATAAAAACTGGATTTCCATTTTCGATTTGTATAAAATGAAATCCGTGATTATCATTACCACTAGAAGCCGGTTTATATTAAAAACAAATTCAAAATTAAGAATTAAAGACTTGACAAAATATTTAATTTTTAAAAGTTAGAAAAAAAAAATATATAAATTAAATAAATATATAATGAATAACAAAATATATAAACAACTTAAAAATTTAATAATTGAAAAGATTTATTATGAAATTACGGATATCGAAACCCGTAACAAGATAAAACGGATATCCAAATCCGTTTTCTGAAAAATCGGATGTCGAAATCCATTTAATTCGTGAAGTTGACTTCTTGAGGGGTGCAACATAAAAACCAAATACAACTCTCAGTTCACCTAACGCAGTAATTATTTTAATTATTTTTATCTATTTAAGTCAGAGGTAAGTCAGAGGGATAAAATGGACTGTACAATTAATCTTTGAGGTGCAGTAGAAGTCTTTAGAGGTACAGGGAGAAGACCCCGTTTTATTATTCCATCTTATTTTTAAAATTCTTAAAATAAAATTGTACTTTTATCATCATTCTTATACCTATATGGACAAGTACACAAAAAATTATGTCATTCTTATTTCGAAACATCATCAACTTCATATCCAATGGATTTATAACTTTGGTCTCATCCCACAAGTATATTGTATTTATGTTCTAGCTTTTCTTCCTGTCTCGTAATCAATTAAATAATTTTTATAATAAAAATAACAGCAAAGAAGTGATGATATTATCAAATATATAAAAAGGATATCTTTTCTTTTCTTTAACATCAAATATTAAAGAAAATTATATAAATATCAAATTACACTACTACAAATAATTGAATAAAAGTTAATTATAATTTAAAATATTAAATAATTACACATAACTACAATCCAATAACAACAAAAATATATATTGAATTTTTAAGTAAGGACGGGAGGGTCGCCTCACTCATTTTAAATCGATCCAAGTTTTGTCTAAAAAAAGAATTGAATCACGTCCTACATAAAAAATATAAAGCTGATAAATAAAGTTAAAAAAAAATTAAAAAAAATCACACAACCAAGTTTAGAATTATTTCAAATATTACTTTATTTACTTTCCCTAAATTTTAATGATATATCATTTGTTTTTACTAATAGAGATAGTAATATATCACTTAAACAAAATTTATTAAAAAGTTAAACTAATAATAGTTTGATCTTAATCGAAGATTTTTTTTACTTTTTAACTCTAAATTTGATAAACAAAGTTCGTGACGTTACATTATTATATTATAGTAAATAAAATATTTTTATATAATTACGATAGTAAAATTACACTTACGATGTATTAAAAAATAAAAGTAATTATGTCAAAATCTTTGAAATAATATTTTACATAAAAGCAAACAAATAAAAATGTTAAAATGAAAGAAAAGTGATCAAATATTTGTCCTAAAAATAATTTGATAAAAATTTAACAAATGAAATAATTTATAATTAAGGATATGATAAGAGGTAAAATACTTTGAAAATCTAAGAAAACTTGTCATATATCAAACCACTTGAACTAATGAGAGATAGTAAATATTATTTTAGCAAAACAAATGTTCTTCAAATGAAACAAAAAACTAAGGATCAAAGAGAATAAAAAAGATAATTCTTTTTAGGTTTAAATACTACTTTGATCCCTACTTTAGTCGTGTATGTTCGATGTGGCTCTCTTTTTTTTT